>Ga0114975_10000317_pt1 | contig 36111 bp, 30 predicted proteins | sample S_130626_EF_Meta_FD_87031 | JGI IMG/M metagenome (GOLD analysis project Ga0114975, IMG submission 87031) | Freshwater microbial communities from Lake Simoncouche, Canada to study carbon cycling - S_130626_EF_MetaG | ecosystem: Environmental > Aquatic > Freshwater > Lake | place: Lake...
TACCATTGCGCGCCTCCGTTACTCTTTGGGAGGCGACCGCCCCAGTCAAACTACCCACCATACAGTGTCCTAAGCGACGATTCAGCCGCTCTAGTTAGAATTTAAAAGGAAGAAGGGTGGTATTTCAAGGACGACTCCACCTGGCCTAGCGACCAAGCTTCAAAGTCTCCCACCTATCCTACACATCTTATTTTTAAGTTCAGTGTAAAGTTATAGTAAAGGTGCACGGGGTCTTTCCGTCTAACCGCAGGAATACCGCATCTTAACGGCAAATTCAATTTCACTGAGTCTACACTGGAGACAGAGGGGAAGTCATTACGCCATTCGTGCGGGTCGGAACTTACCCGACAAGGAATTTCGCTACCTTAGGACCGTCATAGTTACGGCCGCCGTTTACTGGGGCTTCGATCAGGTGCTTGCACACCATCAATTAACCTTCCAGCACCGGGCAGGCGTCAGACCCTATACTTCATCTTGACGATTTAGCAGAGCCCTGTGTTTTTGGTAAACAGTTGCTACCCCCATTTCTGTGCCACCTATCGTAGCTTGCGCCACAACAGGCCATCCTTTTCCCGAAGTTACGGATGCATTTTGCCTAGTTCCTTCAGTGTAGTTCTCTCAAGCGCCTTAGTATCTTCAACTCATCCACCTGTGTCGGTTTTGGTACGGACTTAAGGTGGGGCTATTTCCTGGAAGCAACTTCGACGCATCTTCAATCCAATAAGAAGATACGCAAAAGAACGCTCCGTCACTCACCACCTGGTTCAGGAATATTAACCTGATTGCCATCGACTACGCCTTTCGGCCTCGCCTTAGGTTCCGACTAACCCTGCGCAGATTAACTTTACGCAGGAAACCTTGGATTTTCGGCGAAAATGTTTCTCACATTTTTTATCGTTACTCATGTCGGCATTCTCACTTGTGATACCTCCAGCAAACCTAACGATTCACCTTCAACGGCTTACACAACGCTCCGCTACCACTTATTACAACAATAGTAATAAATCCACGTCTTCGGTACATTACTTTAGCCCCGTTACATTTTCGGCGCAAGAAGGCTTGATTAGACCAGTGAGCTATTACGCTTTCTTTAAAGGATGGCTGCTTCTAAGCCAACCTCCTGGTTGTTATGGCCTTCTCACTTCCTTTCCCACTTAGTAATGATTTGGGGACCTTAGACGGTGGTCTGGGCTGTTTCCCTCTCGACAATGGACCTTAGCACCCACTGTCTGCCTGCCGCGCTGTACTCGTTGGTATTTGGAGTTTGTTAAGGTTTGGTAAGTCTTTTGGACCCCCTAGCCTTGACAGTGCTCTACCCCCAACGGTAATACGCGACGCCCTACCTAAATAGATTTCGCGGAGAACCAGCTATATCTAGATTTGTTTAGTCTTTCACCCCTAACCACAGCTCATCACGTAATTTTGCAACATTAATGTGTTCGGTCCTCCAGTAAGTGTTACCTCACCTTCAACCTGGCCATGGCTAGCTCATCTAGTTTCGGGTCTAATCCGCCGTACTGAACGCCCTGTTAGGACTCGCTTTCGCTGCGCCTACACCTTGCGGCTTAAGCTTGCACAACAGATTAACTCGCCGACCCATTATACAAAAGGTACGCTATCACTCCATAAAGGAGCTCTAACTGCTTGTAGGCATTCGATTTCAGTGTCTATTTCACTCCCCTTATCGGGGTTCTTTTCACCTTTCCCTCACGGTACTTGTTCACTATCGGTCGTAGAAGAGTACTTAGGCTTGGATGAACTGGTCCACCCATGTTCAGACAGGATTTCACGTGTCCCGCCCTACTCGAGCTTAACTATTTGCTTTTATCAATACGGGACTATCACCCTCTATGGTTAACCTTTCCAGGTTATTCTCATTGACAAATAATTAAGACTGGCCTGGTCCGCGTTCGCTCGTCACTACTAACGGAGTCTCTGTTGATGTCCTTTCCTCCAGCTACTTAGATATTTCAGTTCGCTGGGTTTTGCCTCCTTAACCTATGTATTCAGTCAAAGATACTCTCTAAAAGAGAGTGGGTTTCCCCATTCGGAAATCCTCGGATCAAAGCTTATTGGCAGCTACCCGAGGCTTATCGCAGCCTGTTACGTCCTTCATCGCCTTTCTACGCCAAGGCATCCGTCGAATGCCCTTAATTTGCTTACTTTTCCAAAGTTATGTGCAGAACTAAATCTGCACTATGATAAAATAGGCTCTTGAGATTGCTATATTCGCATTTGACTACGCACATATAAAATGTACGCGTTAATTTTGCGGTATTCTCTAGTTATCAATTATTCACGATGTAAACAACATTCTCTTTCCTTAGAAGCACATTCATTTCTTCAAAAACTAAAAAACCCGAAAGCAGTTATGCTCTCGAATCAAATCAATTTTTTAAAAAGAATTTGCGAGCTGGGAATTAGCCTCTAGCTAAACTATCTTAAAGATTTTCTCACTCGTCGATGTCATCATTACTGATTAATCATCTTCTAAAAGGATCTAAACAAGTTAGGAGGGCGGATATTATAGACGGCTATTTTCTTAGAAGTCAAGTGTGTTTTTAAAATATCTTTCATATTAGTTTAGCCCTTGTTTCGAAAGGCTTTGGAGGATTTTTTGGGAAGAAATTAAAAAATATTTTTAATTTTATTTTAGGAATTTATCGAAAATTTAGCTTCGATTTTCGGAATTTTTAATATCAGCTATTTTTGAACATCAAAATTAACAATATATATAGATAATATACATTTAGCTTTGAAATCGAGCTTAGATCCTTGCCAATATTGGAATTAGCAGTTTAAAAAACCGCTAATTGTGTTTCTTAAAGCAGCGCTTTCGATTAGAAAAGAATCATGTCCAGCTGCGCTTTCTATTACTATGGAGCTTACATTGATTCCGCAAGCGATTAATGCGTGAGTGAGTTTTTTTGCTTCACTTGGCGGAAAAAGCCAATCATCTGAAAATGCTATTAAACAGACTTTGGCTTGCGGATTAGCAGCTAGAGAAATGAAAGCATCACTTAATTTTCCGCCGAAATCTTTTTCTAAATCGAAATAATCCACGGCCTTTGTAATATATAGATAGGAATTAGCATCAAAGCGTTCGACAAAACTGTAGCCTTTATGATGCAAATAACTTTCAACTTGAAATTCAGCATCAAATCCAAAAGAGAAGTTATCTTTGTTTTGTAGATTGCGGCCGAACTTTTTTTGCAAAGCAACTTCAGAAAGATAAGTAATGTGAGCAGTCATTCGAGCAACTGCGAGGCCTTTTGTCGGGCATTTTCTTTCTAGAAAATATTTACCTTCACACCAATTAGGATCAGCCATAATCGCTTGTCTACCAACTTCATGGAAGGCGATATTTTGTGGGCTGTGGCGATAAGAAGTGGCTAGCGGAATTATTAAATTAACTTTTTGCGGATAAAGATTTGCCCAAGCCAAAGACTGCATTCCACCAGTTGAACCGCCAATTACAGCGTGAAGTTTTGATATTCCGAAACTCTCAATTAATAAATTTTGTGCATGAACCATGTCATTTATGGTGACAGATGGGAAATTTAGGCCGTAAGCTTGATTGGTTTTGGGATTAATTTCTTTTGGGCCAAATGAACCCATACATCCACCAATAATATTAGAAGAAATTATGAAAAATTTATCTGTATCAATTGGCTTATTTTTGCCAATCATAAAATTCCACCAACCATCTTTTCCAGTGATTGGATGAGTGGAAGCGGCGTATTGATCACCTGTTAAAGCGTGGCAAATTAAAATGGCGTTTGATTTGTCTTCATTCAGCTTTCCGTAGGTTTGGTAAGCCAATGGAAAATTTTTTATTTCCGCACCACTAGTAAGTTTTAAAGGCTTATCTTTTGCTAAAAAAACTATATCACCAACTTCGAATTCTTTATATTGCGGCCCAAAACTTGACTTGATTTTCATTAAGCTTAGAAATTTTCTTATATATTATTATCACAACCAGCTCGGTTAGAACCTCATTACTTAAATTTCAGATCATGGAAAATCAACAGAATAAAACCTGCCCAACATCTTTAAATAATTTGCGCGCCGAAATAGATAAGGTTGATGATCAATTAATTTCTCTTCTTGAAAGCAGAATGAAAATTATTGATCGCGTTGGTGAATTAAAAAAAAGTAATAATGAGAAATTTTTCATCAGATCAAATCGTGAAGCTGATATGATAAAAAATTTGATAAAAAAATCCGATTCTTCTTTTCCCAAATCATCTATTATCAGCATTTGGCGCAAGATTATTGCCGCTGCAAATATGCATGAACAAAAGCTAAAAATCTCTATTCATAATCCCAAAAACATTCCCGATTATTCTTATTTAGTAAGAGAATATTATAATGAAGAAGTGCCGATTTTTTCGCATGATAGTTTGACAAATATTGTTACTGAAATTGAAAAAGGCGAAACACAGATTGGAGTTTTTTCTTTGCCGAAAGCCAATCAAGAAGGCGCAAAACCCGATGAATCTAGTGATAATTGGTGGATCAATTTAGCTAATAATAAATCTGGAATTAAGGTTTTTGCCAAACTTCCTTTCGTAGAATTTTCTGATAAAAAAACAAATATTCAGGATTCGAGTAATTTGGTGATGGTGGCGATTAAAGAAGCGGAAAAATCATCTGAGGATAATTCTTTACTTTATGTGGAAGTGCCGAAAGAAATTTCTAAAAGTCAGATTCTGTCTTCCTTTAAAGAAAATAAGTTGGATGCGAAAATTTTAAAATCTGTGAAATTGGCGCAAGTGGAAAATATGATGTTTTATTTGGTGGAGGTCAGTGGCTTTTATGAAGAAAGTGATGTGGCGCTCAAGAATTTTTCTAAGTCTAAGATTAAACCTTATGTGAAAGTTTTGGGATGCTATGCTTTGCCGATTAAGATTTAGAGATTGTTAGAGATCACGAAACAAGATCTGGATAACTCTCAGTTAGAAAGATATCATAGAAAAACAATCCTCATATAAATTATTGACAAACAAGTGTCGATATTAAGAATACGCGGCCTTCCTCTTTTGATGAAGCCCTTCTAGAAATCACAAAATTCAGTTTCGAACTAAACAAATTGTCTTTAAAAAGCGGTTTGATTTTGCGTCTTTTTTAGAAATTTTTCAGGGAAAATTCTGTTAAGAAAAATCCTGTAAAACCTTGGGAATATTAATCGTAAAATACGAGTCTTACTATGACTAAAAGAGTCAATGCGAAAAAGAAAATCAGTAGAAAATTAGGTGCGAGTCTTTGGGGACAAGCTAAAGATCCATTCAATAAAAGAAGCTCAAAACCAGGTCAACATGGCGCTTCTCAAAAAGGCAGAGCTAGTGACTATAGCAATCAGCTTCGCGCTAAACAAAGATTGAAATTCTATTATGGCAACATTTCTGAAAGACAATTTTTCAACTTGTTCCAATTAGCTGATAAATCAAAAGGTGATATTAGTGAAAACTTCGTAGCACTTTTGGAAAGCAGATTAGACGCAGTTGTTTACCGAGCTAACTTTGTACCAACAGTTTTCGCAGCAAGACAATTTGTGAACCACAAACATGTAACTGTTAATGGCGCTATTGTGAATATTCCTTCTTACAGAGTGAAAATTGGTGATGTAGTTCAAGTTAGAGAAAAATCTCGCAAGCTTGCTATCGTTATCGATTCTCTACAAAAAATGGAACGCGATGTACCATCTTACATGCAATTAGATAAAGATACTTTCAGCACTAGATTGACTGTTAAACCAGCCTTCTCTGAAGTTCCTTATGCAGTTGAAATGCAACCACATTTAATTACTGAGTTTTACTCTAGATAATTATTCTGTAGGATATTTATACAGAAATGGCAGGCTCTTTCGAAAGAAAGGCCCGCCATTTTTTTTGTCTTTTAAGATATACTTGATTTAAGCCCCTCCTTTTCAAGGAGGGGAGCTACTTAAGATTTCCTCATTGAAAAGGGGGGAGTTACTAAAGCTTCGCGGCTAGCTTGCAAAATTCTTCGATAGTTAAATTCTCAGCGCGCAATTCTGGATTTATTTTTAGCTCTTTTAAAATAGTTTCAGGGTTTTCAAAAATGCTTTTTAAAGCAGATTTAATCATCTTGCGTCTTTGATTAAATGCCGCAGCAACCAACTTCTCCAGCTTATCAAATTCCACATCAAATAGCGGTTTTTCGCGAGGGATTAATTGCAAAATTGCTGAAGTAACTTTTGGTGGCGGAATGAAAACTGAGCGGTTTACTGTAAAAGCATTTTGCTGTCGCATAAAAAATTCACCATCACAGCAAGTCTGCCATAATGCTTTGTATTTGGCTTAGCGATGATTCTTTCTACAACTTCTTTTTGCAGCATCAAAGTCATTGAAGAAATTTTTGGCGCAATTTTTAGCCACTTAATCAGCAAAACTGTGCCAATATTATAAGGTAAATTGGCGATGATTTTGAATTTTTTTGTAGAATCTGTTATTTGTGTTTCATCAATTTCTAACGCGTCGTCGCTGATAATTTGAAAGCGCTGCCCATAGAAATTTTTAAGCTCGGCAAGAGCCGTCAAACATCTTTGATCTTTTTCAATTGAGATTAGTTTTTTCGCTCCCGCATCAAGAATAGAGCGAGTTAAACTGCCTGGCCCTGGCCCAACTTCTATCACTTCATATTCACTTATATCTCCAATAGATTTGGCAATTTTATCAGTAAAATTTTTGTCTAAAATGAAATTTTGACCCAAAGATTTTTTAGCATCTAGGCCGTATTTTTTGATTAATTCTGAGGTGGAGGGAAGTGATGTCATGAGGGAGGGTTTTGAGGATAAGGGCGCGCTTTTGAAACGCGCCCTCGCCTATTTTATACTTTTTCAGAAATAGCTTGCTCTGCTTCTACGAAATAATATCCAAGAGAGTCAGCAACTGCTTTGTAAGTAACCTTGCCATCGATAACATTCAAACCATTACGAAGATGTTTGTCATCAAGCAAGGCTTTTTTATAACCTTTATTAGCCAAAGCTAAAGAGAAAGGCAGAGTTGAATTTTCTAGAGCTTGAGTTGAAGTTCTAGCAACTGCACCTGGCATATTTGTAACACAATAGTGAACAACGCCATCAGTAACATAAGTTGGATTACTGTGAGAAGTTGGTTTTGAAGTTTCAAAACATCCACCCTGGTCGATTGAAATATCAACCATCACTGAACCTTTTTTCATTCTTTTTACAGTGTCAGCAGAAATTAATTTCGGAGCCGCAGCACCTGGAATAAGAACGGCGCCCACGATTACATCAGAATCAACCGCATTTTTTTCGATATTTTCAAGTGACGCATAAAGAACTTCAGCTGAATTTCCGAAGATGTCACATAAGTAACGAATACGAGCTAGAGATTTATCTAAGATTACAACTTCTGCGCCCATGCCAATTGCAACTTTAGCTGCATTAGTTCCAGACACACCACCACCAAGAATAGTAACTTTTCCACGAGAAACTCCTGGAACACCGCCAAGAAGAACTCCGCGTCCGCCTTGGGATTTTTCTAAAGCTCTGGCACCAGCTTGAATTGAAAGTTTACCCGCAACTTCACTCATTGGAGCAAGAAGTGGAAGAGATCTATCTTCAGCGCTAACTGTTTCGAAAGCGATCGCGATAGCACCAGATTTGATTAACATTTTAGTTAATTCTGGTTCAGCAGCCAAGTGAAGATAAGAGAACAAAATTTGATCTTTTCTAAGCATGCCACATTCAACTTTTTGTGGCTCTTTTACTTTTAAAATCATGTCAGCTTGGCCGTAAATTTCGGCAGCTGTATCAAGAATTTTTGCACCAGCAGAAACATATTGCTCGTCGCTAAAATCGATTGCTGAACCAGCATCTTTTTGCACGATAACTTTGTGACCTGCATTAACTAATTCTCTGACTCCCGATGGTGTAGCGCCAACGCGATATTCATGATCTTTAATTTCTTTAGGAATTCCAATTAACATATTTTCTCCGTTTTATTTTAAGGTTGGGATTTAAATTTTCTCGATATGAGAAAGTTTTATGATGCTACTTTCAGCTGATGTAATGCTTGGGTGCATTTCATAGTGAAAGTTGAACTGGGTTTTTGCAAGTTCTAATTCTTGGCTTAAATTTTTGCCTTTCAAAAAAAGACAATAACCGTCTTTTTTAAGAAATTTTTTAGAATGAACCAGCAATTTATCAAGTGGCGCCAAGGCTCTGGAAATTATACAATCAAACTCCAAAACTGCCAATTCTTCTAATTTTGCTTGATGGATGAAAGCGCGATTTTGTGAAAATAATTTTGCTCTTCTCAAAAAATCACATTTACGAAAAGCTTTTTCAACCAAGTGAACTTCTTTTAATCCAAGCATTGATAAAACTAATCCTGGAAAGCCAGCGCCAGATCCAAAATCAGCAAATTTAATATTTTTATCATCAATATATTTCAACAATTGTGCGCTATCTAAAATATGACGATTCCACAATTCATCTACTGTTGATCTGCCGATAAAATTGAATTGTTGATTTTCTTGCAAAAGCAAGAGCACAAAATCTTCAAGATTAGTTACTTGTGAGTTACTGATATCGCAGAATTTTCTGATCTCGCTAAGCGCGGCATTTTTTTTAATTTCAAGATTCATTGAAGATTTTACTTGGAAGAAATTTATTTTAGGAATTTACGACAAACTAGCCACGCATCGCCAACTTATCAATTAAAATCTTGACGAAGATAATTGGCGATAATATTACTTGAAGCCCTATTTTATAAGAAAAACACCCGAAAAACGCAGATATTTGTCAAAAATCTCCATTTTTAAATTCTAACAACAATCCGTTAAAAAAATGAAAATCTCATCAAAAGTTAAAAAAATTCTATCTTGTTACGAAAGCGACAATGCTGGAACCAAAACCAATTTAGCCAGAATTTTAATGCATGGTAAATTAGGTGGCACCGGAAAAATGGTAATTCTGCCAGTTGATCAAGGATTTGAACACGGCCCTGATAGAAGCTTCGCGGTTAATCCTGACGCTTACGATCCTCACTATCATTTTCAACTTGCGGTGGACGCTGGTTTGAACGCTTACGCAGCACCACTTGGAATGATTGAAGCTGGTGCTGATACTTTCGCTGGTGCAATTCCAACAATTCTAAAAGTTAACAGCTCAAATTCTTTACATAACGGCGGAACCGCTCCATATCAAGCTACAACAGCTTCTGTGAGAGATGCTTTAAGACTTGGTTGTTCGGCAATTGGTTTCACAATTTACCCTGGATCTGATGCAGCTTTTGACATGTTTGAAGAAATTCGCGAGATGTCTGAAGAAGCTAAAGCTCATGGTTTAGCTGTGGTTATTTGGTCTTATCCAAGAGGTGGAGATCTTTCAAAAATCGGTGAAACTGCCATGGATATTTGTGCTTATGCAGCACACATTGCAGCTTTGCTTGGCGCTCACATCATCAAAGTTAAACCTCCAACTCAAGCTCTAGAAAATCTTGAAGCTGTGAAAGTTTATGAAAAAGTGAGAATTCCGATTACAACAATGGAAGAACGCGTCAGACACATCATGAAAACAACTTTCAACAATAAGAGAATCGTAGTATTTTCTGGTGGAAATGCCAAAGGTGAAAATGAAATTTACGGCGAAATTCGTGAAATATATAAAGGTGGCGCGAATGGCTCTATCATTGGTCGTAACACCTTCCAAAGACCAAGAGAAGAAGCTTTAAAGATGCTTGAAAATATCATTCAAATTTATCAAGGTAAGTTTTAGTTTTTAAAAAAAATTTTTTCAAAAAAGCGTCATCCTTGGCCCTTTGGGCCGAGGATCTTGTGAGATTTAATATAAACTCATGAGATCCTCGATTTACTTTGTAAATCAAGGATGAAGCTTTTTTTAAAGTCGATGTTTCTATTTAGGCTTTTAGATTAATCATTCTTATGCCACTACTATCCGTAAAAAATCTCTCCATTTCTTTCGCAAATCAACAAGCTGTTCAAGATATTTCCTTTCAATTATTTCCGAAAAAAATTACTGCTTTGGTTGGACAAAGTGGCTCGGGTAAATCAGTTACAGCGCTTGCGATTGTGAGGATTCTGCGCAAAGCAAAAATTACAGGTGAAGTTGTTTTTGATGGGGAAAATTTACTGACTTTATCTGAAGAAAAACTTTGCAAAATTCGCGGTAAAGAAATTGCTTTGGTTTTTCAGGATCCAAATTCTTCGCTAAATCCGCTGCATAAAATTGGCAAACAAATTGCGGAAGCGGTGACAATTCACAATCCAAAAATCTCCGCAAAAAATTTACAAAAACGCGTTTTAGAATTACTAAAAATTGTTGAGTTAGAATCTTTTTCTACGCGTCTTAATGATTATCCGCATCAGCTTTCTGGTGGCCAAAAACAGCGCGTGATGATTGCAATTGCAATTGCAAATAATCCAAAAATTTTAATTGCTGATGAGCCAACAACGGCTCTAGATGCATTTATTCAAAATGAAATTTTAAATTTGATTTTGCGTTTAAAAAACGAGCTTGGAATTGCGGTTTTATTTATCACTCACAATTTGCAAGTGGTGAAAAAAATTGCCGACGAAGTGATTGTTTTAAATGCTGGAAAAATTGTTGAAGAAGGAAGTGTGAAGGAGATTTTTTGCGCGCCGAAAAATGATTATACGAAATTACTGATTAGCGCTTCTGAAATAATTGAAGAGCAAAAAATGAAACCTCCAGCAGAAGAAATTTTATCAGTAAAAAATCTCTCTGTAATTCATAAAATTAGAAAAAGTTTTTTTGGAAAAGAAGATTTTTATGCCAATAATAATTTGAATTTGGCGCTGGAATTAGGACATAATTTGAGTGTGATTGGTGAAAGTGGTTCGGGGAAATCTACGCTGGCTTTAGCTTTGTGCAATTTGATTTCCTTCACAGGTGAAGTGAAATTTTTTGGTGAGAAAAATTGGCAAAAAAATAATTTTGAGCTGAGAAAAGATGTGCAGATTATTTTTCAGGATCCGTTTTCTAGTTTGAATCCGCGGATGTTGGTTGGGGATATTATTGAAGAAGGCTTGAGGATTCACAAGGGGAAGGAGTTGATGCGGGAATCTTCCGCTGGTTTCGACTCCGCTCAACCGGCGGTTGGGAAGGTTGATGAAATAATGAAAAAACTGCGGTTGGCTCCGGAGATAAAAAATCGTTATCCTCATGAATTATCAGGTGGACAGAGACAGAGAGTTGCAATTGCGCGGGCATTGATTTTGAATCCGAAAATTTTGGTTTTGGATGAGCCCACTTCGGCATTGGATTTACTTACTCAGAACGAAATTTTGAAGCTACTTCTGGATATTCAAAAGCAGCAAAAAATTTCTTATATTTTAATCTCGCATGATTTGAGTGTGGTGTCGCAAATTGCCGATAAAATCATGGTTTTAAAAGATGGACAAATTGTGGAAACTGGTGAAAAATCTCAGATAATGTTAAGTCCGAAGAATTCCTACACGAAAGAATTGATTGCACTTCAGTAAGAAAAACAAAAATAAATTTATGAAAAAACCAGAATTATTACTTCCAGCTGGAACTCTTGATCGCCTAAAAACTGCCATTCTTTATGGCGCTGATGCTGTTTATTGCGGAACTCCAGACATGTCGCTTCGAGTGAAGTCTGGATTCACTTTAGAAGATGTGGTGGAAGGTATAAAATTCGCTCATTCTTACGGCAAAAAAGTTTATCTAACTTTGAATCTTTTTTCTCACAATAAAGACATTGAAAAACTGCCGCAATTTATCGAAACAGTTAAAGCGGTGAATCCAGATGGTTTGATTATTTCTGATCCTGGAGTTTTTCAATTTGTGAAAGAACATGCGCCAGACTTGGAATTGCACATTTCTACACAAGCCAATGTTTGCTCTTGGTTGACTGTGGATTTTTGGGAAAAACAAGGCGCAAGTTTAGTTGTGATGGCGCGCGAAGTTAGTTTTGAAGAGCTGGCTGAGATTCGCAAAAAATGTCCGAATATTAAAATTGAAACTTTTGTTCATGGCTCAATGTGCATGACTTATTCGGGAAGATGTTTGCTTTCAAATTTCTTAGCCGAACGCGGAGCCAATCAAGGAAGCTGTGCACATAGTTGCAGATGGGGTTATAAATTGAAGATTAAACTAAAAGATAACACCGAACACGAGATTGAAATTAACGAAGATAATAAAGAAATGTTCGACTTTTTCTTAGAAGAAGAAGTGCGCCCTGGCCAATTGCTGCCTTTTGAAGAAGATGTTCACGGCTCTTATATTTTAAATTCTAAAGATCTTTGTTTGCTGCCGAAGCTTGATGAATATATCAAAATTGGTTTGGATTCTTTTAAAGTTGAAGGGCGCAACAAAACTGAATTTTATGCGGGCTCTGTGGCCAGAGTTTATCGTGCGGCGATTGATGATTATATGGCAGATCCAGAAAACTGGAAAGCTGACGCTTATATGGACGAAATTAATGCTGTGGCAAATCGTGGTTACACTTTGGCTTTCCATGATGGTCGTTTGACTAATTTAGCACATGATTATGAAAGCACTGGCTCAACTTCTTCTTATGAATACGCAGGACGCGTGATTGAATGGCAAGGCAATGACTTGATTGTAGAAGTTAAGAACCGCATGGATGCTGGCGATGTGCTTGAATTTTTATCGCCATTTAAACGCGAACCAATTTTGCTTAGAATTTATGAATTTAATAATGTGAAAAATAATCACATTACTGAAGTTGTACATGCTGGCCAAAAGCCCTTGATTCGTATTTCAGCAGATTTATTCCACTTAGAAAATAAAGAAAAATTACAAGAACTTCTTCCCCCACTTTCTCTGATTAGAAAAGAGAAAATGACTGACGAATCTGAGAAATTGAAAGTAGAAAGTCGTGAACTTTCTCATCAATTAGAATCAGGCGAAGTGAAGCAGCAAAAATATGACGCCAAGCGCGAAAAATATTTTGCGGCTTTAGAATTGCTTGATCCAGAAATTTCTCCTCGCACTCCAAGAATTGGTAAAGAAGGCTGCTGTGGCAAAGGTTGCAACGGTTGTTTGATGTTCTGGCATGATGATAAATATGCTAAAGCTCGTGAAATTTTGAAGACTAAAAAAATTGGTGAAATGTTATAATTTCAAGATTTTCTATTGGAGATTCTGCAACAGTTTTTAAACTTATTTTGCGAATCTCTATCAAGTTGCTTGACGATCTTAGCGTGATTTTTAAAGTAGCCTCCGTTTAAGCTAGATGCGAATCATTCATTTCCTTTTACTCGAAAGATATTTTGCTGATAATTTTCATGTTTAGCTAAGGCAAAAAATATAGACACAGTTCCCTTACCAAAATCAGAATATTTGGCTGCTCAGGGGATGAAAATCAACTCTATCTAATTTTATAAAATGAAGCAAATCGCCAGGATTTTAGGAATAAGAAGATATGCTAAAATTTACACTGAAGATCAGAAAACAGATAAAAATGAAGAATCCACAAACGAAGAAATTCTCAGAACTCAAACTGCTCCACAATCTTTACCTCTAAGAAAAAATTCAAGCCCAAGTGACCAAATTTATTTGAAAGGAGGCGCTGGCAATTTGAGCATAGAAGACGACCAGAGCTTTAAATCACTGGATTCGTCAGAAATTTCTTTATCAAGAACTCAAGCTTCTGGATTACTTTTGGATTTAATCAAAGGCCATAGTTTTAGTTTCAAAAAAAAGAAAAAAGATAGCGATGAAATATATCTAGAAATTAAAGCCGATAAAGATGAGGTCGAAGATTCAGATAGCGTTAGAAATCTTAGAAATAACTTGTCTCTCAACATTAAATCTTTTTTCCAATCCAGAGGAAAATCTACAGCTCAAATAAGTAAAAGTGCGAATATTATTTCCCTTCCCAATCTAAAAATGTTGGAAGAATGGAATAAGGAAGCGGGGCTTGATATTGCTGATTCTGGAGTTAAGAAGAAAAAAATAGTAGTAATTGGTTTGGGCGATGTTGGAGAAGCTGTGGTTAGAGAATTAGGAACTCATCATGAGAAAAATAATTTACCTTGCGAAATTATAGTGCTGAATCGAGATAAAGATTATGCCAAAGCCCGCGTTAAAGATATTAAAAAATCCCGAAATGATGAAGGAAGAAAATCTTGCGTATCTTATGTGGCAGCAAGTCAAGATAAAGAAATTGCTGATGCCGATTTGATAATTTTAACCGCTGGTGTAAAAGCTAGTCGTATTGAAGCTGCTAACCGCAGAGATGCTCTAAAATATAATGTGGCCTTCATTAATGACTTTGCAAAATTGATCAAAGGTCAAAAGAAAAAAGATACTAAAGTTATAGTTATCACCAATCCCGTTGAAACCATCACCCAAATGGTGCAAGAAATTTCTAAAATCGACCCTCAAAATATCATTGGTTCGGGCACTGGTTTAGATTCGATAAGATATACCGATGAGTTAGAAAGTAAATTTGATGAATATCGCCTGACTCATCCAATACATGCTTTAGTTGTGGGAGAACATCACGGACCAAATATGATTTTCGCGAAAGATAAGGTGAAGATGAATGGAAAACCAATATCTGAAGCGCTTGCTGGAAAAATAGGTGAAGAAGAACTAGATGAAATTTTAACTGGCGTAGAAAGTGGAGTTAGAACTGCTGGATATCCAAATAAAAATGGCAAACCTTTTAGAAAAGGAACTTGCGAAACTCCAGCTCGAGCCGCCTGTCAGCTTTCTTATAAATGGCTATATGGCGATAAAGCAAAAGAAGGAGAGAAAGAAATATTATCTACATCAGTTTATGTTGGAGCAGGAACTGATAATCCTTATGGAGTTACAGGACCTTGCTTTATTGGCCTTCCGATTACTTTTGGCGAAAATGGAGAAATAGAAGTAAAAAAAGATTATCTGACTAATGAAGAGCAAATTGCTAGATTGCAAAAAATCTCCAAAGGCTTGGTTGAAGGGCGTATAACAGTTACGCCAGAATTATTGGCAACCTCAAATTTGCTTAACGCGGTATTGGATAAAAATGAAGATAATTCTGATGTGGTGAAAAATTTAACTGCAATCATGACTTCTAAAGATGGAGATTTGTCGGCTTGTTCAGAAAATTTACGCAAATTATATTCTATCGCAAAAGAGGAGGATAAAATTAAAATCAGCGTTAAACCTCGTTATTCTGAATATGAAGAATATCTTTTAAATTTACTAAATGTTGCTTTGCGAGATGCGGGATTAATAGATCGAGATGCAGATGATAGCCAGTGTAGTATTGTGACACGGGATGGGAAAAATAAATTAACAATCTCAACTGACACATCTACACAAGAACAATTATTGCAGATTATCGGATCAAGAAACCCATCAACACTCATCACCACCGCTCCAAACAAAGCCACAACTCTTACTAGAAATACAACAACCAAAATAGAAGGAAAGTAGGTGTCTAGAGTAATATCTGGAAGCAATATACCAAATAAACTATTTCTAGATTTGGTATAGCCAAAACTCTTCTAATGGATTGGAAAGTTTATAAACCAACTTATAATAAATAAATTTGTTAGAGAAGCCCCTTAAATCACAACTCAAATCGATAAAAAATCTCTTCATCACTTACACAATCGTAACATTTTTGGTGCTGGGTAGTGTTTTGCTGTGGTTTATGTACAAAACTTACGCTTCTTACATGGAAGTAAAGAAATCAGAAATGAATTCTGCAATTTCTGAAATTGAATTAAGTTTTATCGGCATGCTTGATTACACAGAATCAATCATGAATCACATTGGTAAACAGGTTGGAATTTCTGGCGGCTCTGATAAAGAACTCAGTGAAATTTTAAGTTCATTTAGCGAAAAAAGTAGTCACGGCGACGATGCTATTAAAGATACTTTATCAATCAGTATGTTTTCTTGGGTCAATAAAAAAGATGTAATTGTAATAAATAGCGAATATGGCGTGGTGCAAGCCCCGATCAATATTTCTGGCAGAGAATATTTAGAAAATACCAAAAAAAATCCTTGGGTCATGCATACAGGATCAGTTGTTATTGGAGCGGTCAGCGGTCAACAAATTATTCCAGCAGGGCTTGGCATAGAAAATGTTAAGACAAAAAAATATATGGGCACGGTTGTTCTTGGTTTCACCGTTAACAGCTTGACTGAAAGACTTAAAGAGAATGCAAATATTCCAAATTTGGACTTCGCCATTCTAAACAAAAATGGCGAGGTAATTTTAGAATCGACAGTTGGAATTTTCTCTGAAGATAAAAGATTTTTGAAAGATGTTATTTCAAGCCACATAAAACAAGAAACCACCATTTCTTCATTTTCTCCATTTAGTTTGGATGACAGTTACTTAATTACCAAACCAACCAACAAGCATCCTTATTACATAGTTACGGGATATCAAAATATCTTCATCGCCAAGGGTTTATTGAAAATGCTTTCGCCTTACATAATTGCTCTGATAGCAGTGTCGCTGTTCTTTTTTGTTATTTGGCGCATGTTAAAATCAAAAATAATTAATCCGATTATTCAACTTTCCATCGCTTCAAGATTAGTGGCTGAAGATCTTGATGATGAGGCTGTAATGCCAGAATCTAGAATTATAGAAATTATAGAATTGACCAATCAGATTAAATTAATTGAGAAGTATAAATTAAGATTGCTGCAAACCAAAAAGTCTCAGGAAAGATTTTTCGCCAATATGAGTCACGAATTGCGCACTCCGCTTAACGGCATTTTAAATTTTTCTTTGATGATGAAGAAAGAATTGATGGGGCCGATAGATCCAGAATATAAAGAAATGGCCGAAGATATTTATTCTTCAGGATCGCATTTATTAAATTTAGTGAATGACATTTTAGATTTTTCTAAAATGGATGTAGGCAAAATGAAAATTAATGAAGAAAATTTTAACATGATTGACGAGATTAAAGGCGCGATTAAAATTATCTGCGCCGATTCTCTTCCTGATCAGGAGCCTACAAAAAAAATTACTCAGAATATTGAAGAAGGAATTTCAAAATTCTTTGGCGATCGAAGAATGTTTAAACAAATTCTCTTAAATTTACTTTCCAATGCTTCTAAATTTGTAGAATTTGGAGAAATCAAATTAAACCTCTTTACTAATAGCGAAAAAGACTTGGTCTTAGAAATTGTTGATACTGGAATTGGAATTAAAGAAGAAGATTTAGCCAAACTGGCGGTTGAATTTGGCCAAGTTGGCGATGGCTATTCTCGAGGCAAAAGACAGGGCAGTGGACTTGGTTTATTTTTATGTAAAAAAATGGCTGAATTGCATCAAGGTAAATTTGAGATTACTAGCATTTACGGCAAAGGAACCAGTGTGAGGATTATCTTTCCCAAAGAAAGATTAATAATCTAAGGAGGAAAAATGACGGCAGATTTCGTAGTAAAAAAAATCATGATTGTGGAAGACAATCCAGTAAATCAAAAAGTGATGCAGCGGTTAATTAAAATTCTGGGACATGAATCAATTTCAATTACCGATGGTTTTGAAGCTTTTGAAAAAATAAAACTCCTAAGACCAGCCGTTATTTTGATGGATATTCAACTAATCGATATTTCTGGAATTGATATTACCAGAGCCGTGAAAGATGATCCTGAATTAAAAGACATTCCCGTAATTGTAGTTACAGCTTCAGCCACCGCAGATGATCAAGAAAAAATTATCCGAGAATCTAAATGCGACGATTACCTTTCAAAACCATTCTTACCTCAAGAATTATCCGACAAAATCTCTCGCTATATTGCTGTTAAGGAAGTTGATTTTAAGTAAGTTCCTTAATAATTTCCCAAGAATTCTTCTGCTGCACTTAAAAATCAGCAGCGCTAAATTATAAATTCCTAAAATCACAAATCTTCAAAAAGGAATTTTAATCTCGATGAAAAAATCTCTAATAATTGCAATTGATGGCCCTTCGGCTTCTGGAAAAGGAACGCTGGCAAAAAAGGTGGCGGCGCATTTTAAATTGCCTTACTTAAATACTGGTGCGCTTTATCGCTTAATAGCTTTGCGCGTGATGCATCAAGAAATTGATCCACATAATTTTGCTGCACACATTTCTATTTTGGTGGAAAATATCAAAGAAGCAGACTTGGAGCCGGAAGAATTATTCAGTGAAAAAGTTGGAGCCGTTGCTTCAATAATTGCTAAAAATTCTGAATTACGAGCCGCACTTTTTAATTTTCAAAAAGATTTTGTAACTAAAGGCCGAGATATCCAAGGCGGCGCAGTGCTTGATGGGCGAGACACCACAAGTGCAATTTGCCCTGATGCCGATTATAAATTTTTTGTTACTGCCGATGTTGAAATTCGGGCAAAAAGAAGATTTGATCAATTGCTAAAAAAAGGTGACAAAGTTTCTTATGAAGAAATTTTAGCTCAGTTAAAAAAACGCGACGAGAATGATTTAAATCGCAGCGATGCGCCACTAAAAATAACTGCTGATGCGGTTGTAATTGATAATGGAAATTTATCGATTGAAGAAGGATTCCAAAAAATTTTACAAATTATCGAAAATTAATTTACTTAAAAAATGCCAAATTTACAAAAAATTTCTCGCTGCTTAATTTCAGTTTCAGACAAATCAGGAATCATTGAACTCTCTAAATATCTAGTTTCAAAAGGTGTTGAAATAATTTCTACTGGCGGCACTTCTAAACTTTTAACGCAAAATAATATCGCCAATAAAGACATTTCTGACTTCACCGGATTTCCAGAAATGATGGATGGACGCGTAAAAACTTTGCATCCAAAAGTTCATGGCGCATTGCTTGCAGTGCTTGATAATCCTGAACATGTTAAGGCCGCGAAAGATCATGGCATCGATTCAATCGATTTGTTAATCATTAATCTTTATCCATTTGTTGAAACTTTAGCCAAAACTTCTGATGAAGAAGAAATCATCGAAAACATTGATATTGGAGGCCCTGCGATGGTTCGTTCGGCTTCAAAAAACTTCACTTATAAAACTGTAATTACCGATGCTTCAGATTATTCAGGATTGATTGAAGAAATGGAAAAAAATTCTGCTGCCACTTCTTTTGAATTTAGAAAAAATGCGGCTGCCTTGGCATTCAAAAGAATTGCGCAGTATGATGTAGCAATTTCTGATTATTTCATGACTCACCAAGCAACTAATTCAGAGTCTTCACAAGATTTTGCCTTAAAAGCTCAATTAAAACAATCTCTGCGTTATGGCGAAAACTCTCATCAAAAAGCTGCCGTTTATTCAAATTCAAATTCAGGAATCGTAAACGCCAAACAGCTTCAAGGCAAAGAACTCAGCTATAATAATTTAAATGATTCTGACGCGGCTTATAATTTAGCTATGGAATTTTCAGTGCCGGCTTGCGTGATTGTAAAACACGCTAATCCTTGCGGCGCGGCTTCTGATGCTAATCTTCTGGGTGCTTACAAAAAAGCTTTAGCCGCAGATTCTAAAAGTGCATTTGGTGGAATTGTGGCGCTTAACGGCTTGATTGATGAAGATTTAGCCACTGAACTTTCTAAAATGTTTTATGAAGTAATTATTGCTAAAGCCATTGATAACAAAGCAGCGGCAATTTTGGCGAGCAAAAAAAATCTGCGAGTTCTAATTGCTGATTTCAAAAAATCTGTCGAAACACAAGTAAAATCAATATCTGGTGGATTTTTAGTTCAAGATTTAGATCAAAAAATTATCACCAAAAATGACTTGGTTCAAGCCACCAAAGCCAGCGCTTCAGAAGTAGAAATTGAACAATTAATTTTCGCTATGTCGATTTGCAAACATGTAAAATCAAATGCCATTGTGGTGGTAAAAGATTTTCAAACCGTGGGGCTTGGAGCTGGCCAAACTAGCCGAGTTGACGCTTGCGAAATTGCCTGCAAAAAAGCTTCAGAATTTTTAGATGGCGAAACACCAGTTAATAAAGCACAAGGTGGCTTTTTAGCTTCTGACGCTTTCTTCCCTTTTGCCGATAATATTGAAATTGCCGCTTCTTACGGAATCAAAGCTATCATCGCTCCAAAAGGTTCAATTCGCGATGAAGAAGTGATTGCCAAAGCTAATGAAAAAAATATTGCAGTTTACTTTATCGAAACTAGACATTTTAAACATTAAATTCTCTGCGGCCTTTATTTTAAAAGGCCAAAAAAATAATTAATGAAACTATTTTTATGAAAAAAAGTCTCATAATTTTTTTAACCCTCCTACTTTCCACAAGTAATCTTTACGCCAAATATAATGGCGCAAATGGCGGATTTTATTCTGGCGTGGACGCGGCAAAAAATAATGAGAAGATTGGACAAATTGATAATTCGGTAGTTGCAAAAACTGAAGACGATCATTATTACGGCTATAAATTTAGCGGTGCGGGCTTCTTTTTATCACCAGAAGTTTTTTCAGAGAAAGCAAATCAAACACTTACAACACAAAGCACTTCATCAACTTCTAATGCTACCTCAAATAGCAAAAAAACAACCGACACAACAGCCACAACCAACACTAATTACGGTTTAAAAGCCAATATCGGCTATGATTTTAATCGTCATTTTTCAGGATTTGTCACTTATGATGTGGCTAAATTTTCTTACAATGCTGGACAAAGTGCGGTTGTGACAGGAGCAAATAGCAACTTGAATAACTCAACCATCGGTATTGGTTCGCAGATAAATTTTTCTGATAGCTTTGGTGTGAAAATTTTATATAATCAGCAACAGTTCGGCAGCAGATCAGTTTCTGGTGGAAAAGTCACTTCAGATGTTATTAAATTTGGGACGGTTTATAGTTTTTGAGCTAAGAATTTTAAGAACTTGCTCATGCAATTCTTTGTTAGCACAAGCCACCAAATGCACATCAGATTGCAAATTCAAATCATTTCCCCACCAGTCAGTTACAACTCCACCCGCCATTTCAATAATTGGAATTAAAGCCGCATAGTCATAAACTTTCAAACCTGGATCAATTACTATATCGACAAAACCCGAAGCTAGGGTTGCATAAGAATAGCAATCTCCACCATAAATTACGCCGCCAATTTTTTGATATTTGGTTAGAGCTGTAATTTTCTTAAAAACTTCTTCATCTTCACCTTTAAAATAATGTGAAGAGCTAGAACACATCACGGCCTGCGAAAGATCTTTGCAATTTCGTGTCTGAATTTTTTGACCATTAAAATAAGCGGCTTCCCCCACAATTCCAATCCAGCGCTCATTGCTGATGCCTTGATTCATAATTCCTAAAACTGATTTTCCTTGATAAGCTAAAGAAATTAAAGTGCCAAAAATTGGCCGACCTACAATGAAAGATGAAGTGCCGTCAATTGGATCTAAGATCCAAACAAAGTCGGCTGTTTCATTATGATTACCAAATTCTTCACCAATTATTCCGTGGCTTGGAAATTTTTTCATAATTTCTTCACGCAAAATTTTCTCAATTTCGCGATCGGCAATTGTTACCGGGCTTTCGTCTTCTTTAGTGATTTCGCCATTTGGCAAACGAAAATATTTTTTGGTAATTTGCGCAGAAATATCCGCCAAATAATTAGCGAAATCTTTTATTTCTTTTGTGATCATTTTTGAAAAAAAACTATGGATGAAAAAGAATTGAAATATATGGTGTTTTAACTTCATTTAACCTAGCCAAAACTAATTTAAAAAAAACATTATGAAAGAAAGAATAGCGATAATTAGCGGCTTTAGATCTCCAATGGGAAAAGCTGGTGGAGTTTTGAAAAATCTAACTGCACATGATCTTGGCGCAAAAATTGCCAAAGAAGTTGTAATTCGTTCAAAAGTTGACCCGCAAAAAATTGACGAAGTGATTATTGGAAATGTGGCTCAACCTGGTGACGCGGCAAATATTGCTCGTGTGATTGCACTTAAAGCAGGCTTACCAGAAAAAATCCCAGCTTTCACAGTTCACAGAAATTGCGCTTCAGGAATGGAAGCAATTACAACTGCCACCTCAAAAATTTTAAATAATGAAGCTGAAATTATCTTAGCTGGCGGCGTTGAATCGATGAGCAACATTCCACTTATGTTTAATAAAAAAATGACCAATTTTTTTGCTAATCTTTTCAAAGCCAGAACTGCGGGCCAAAAATTTTCTACATTTTTAACTTTCAGGCCAAGCTTCTTACAGCCAATTATCGGCCTAACTCAAGGCCTTACCGATCCAGTTTCTGGTTTAATCATGGGCTGCACTGCGGAAAATGTGGCTAAGGATTTTAGCATCACCAGATTGCAGCAAGATGAATTTTCGACCAGAAGTCACAATCGCGCTGAATCTGCAACTGCTAGCGGAATTTTTAAAGAAGAGATTGTTCCTGTCTTTAATAATGACGAAAGAAATCCAATGATGATTGAAGAAGATGAAGGCATTAGAAAAGGCCAAACTGCGGAAGCTTTAGCAAAATTAAAACCATATTTCGAAAAAATTACCGGTACAGTTACAGTTGGTAATTCTTCACAAATTACTGATGGCGCGGCTTTTGTAATTTTGATGAAAGAATCTAAAGCTAAAGAATTGGGTCTTGAACCAATCGGCTATTTACGCGATTTCGCTTATGCTGGTTTGGATCCTTCTCGTATGGGATTGGGCCCAGTTTTTGCTTCAGCAAAAGTTTTCGACAAAACTGGTTTATCTTTGAAAGATATGGATTTAATTGAATTAAATGAAGCCTTCGCAGCTCAAGTAATTGGCTGTAAAAGAGCTTTTGCTTCAGAAGAATTTTGTCAAAAACATTTTGGCAAAAATGAAGCCTTCGGCGAAATTAATGACGACATTCTTAATGTTAATGGCGGTGGCGTTGCTCTTGGTCACCCAGTTGGCATGAGCGGAACCAGAATTATTATTCACCTACTTCGCGAATTAAAAAGACGCGGCAAAAATCGCGGTCTTGCATCTTTATGTATTGGCGGCGGTCAAGGTGGTGCTGTAATTTTAGAAGTAAATTAATCCTTTTTTAGCCTCCTTTGAAAAAGGAGGTGGCGCGCCGATAGGCGTGACGGAGGATTTCTCTAGCAAATCTGGGTGAGTTAAATCACCCGTCTCGAATGCTAAAGCATTCGATCCACCCTCTTTTTCAAAGAGGGCTTTAACCCTTAAAAATTTTCAAACTTATGAACATCGATAAAATCTCAATTGGTAAAGACGCTCCAAGACAAGTTAATGTAATCATCGAAGTTCCGATGAATGCATCAGATCCTGTAAAATATGAAATGGATAAAGATTCAGGAGCAATTTTTGTTGATCGCTTCATCGCTACTCCAATGTATTATCCATGCAATTATGGCTTCGTTCCTCACACTCTTTCAGAAGATGGCGACCCGATTGATGTTTTGGTTGTATCAGATTTTCCAGTTGTTCCGGGTGCTGTAATCTCCGTAAAACCAGTTGGCGTTTTGATTATGGAAGATGAAAAAGGAATGGATGAAAAATTAATCGCTGTGCCTGCGAAAAAATTAAATTCACAATTTGAAAATGTGGAATCTTACAAAGAACTTCCAGAAAGCCTGATCAATAAAATCAAACATTTCTTCGAACATTATAAAGATTTGGAAAAAGGTAAATGGGTGAAGGTTACTGGTTTTGAAGATGCAGATAAAGCGAGGCAATTAATTGAAGAAGCGATTGTTAGAGCTAAAAAATAGTTTTCTTTAATACTACATAACCGCTGGTTTCGACTCCGCGTTGGCCAGCGGTATTTTTTTTAATTCACCTAACAGTTTGACATTTAAGAGTGGCTTTTTATATTGCCCCGCTCCCTCATAAAAGTTTCAAGTTTAATGGGTCTGTAGCTCAGTTGGTTAGAGTGCGCGCCTGATAAGTGCGAGGTCGGTGGTTCAAGTCCACCCAGACCCACCATTAAACTAAAAAATCTTCTCCAGCCTTTTTTGGCTCTATTAAATACTCTCAAGAATCTCAGCAAATAAACTAGCCGGCAAAGAACCTCCAGTAATTTTATTGGTTGGTGTATTATCATCATTGCCAATCCACACTCCCACTACATAAGAATCGTTAAAACCAATAAACCAAGCATCGCGGAAGTTTTGACTAGTTCCTGTTTTGCCATAAACATCTTGGGCAATATTGGCCGCTTTGCCAGTTCCGCTCACCACCACTTCGCGCAAAACTTCTTTAATATAGCCTTCAGCATCTTCAGAAATAACCTTGCCTAAACCTGAGGATTCGCGCTTATAAAGCGTTGCACCACCTTCACCCTTTATTTCTGAAATCGAATAAGGAATTACACCCTCACCATTATTGGCAATAGTTGCATAGGCTGCGACCATCTCAAGTAAACTCACTTCAGTTGTGCCCAGTGCAATTGTCGGATCATTTTTATCAATCTTAGACATAATGCCAAGCTTGTAAGCAGTGCTTACAATATCTTCTCTCTTCAGCTTTTGCGCCAATTGCACTGCAACTGAATTTAGAGAATTTGCGAAAGCTTTTTTCAAATCAACTTCGCCTAAATAATGATTTTCGTAATTTTCTGGCAACCAAGTTCCGATATTAATTTTCTTATCTTCAAATTCATCCTCAGGGTCAAAACCATTTTCAAAAGCAGTTAAATAAACTATAGTTTTAAAAGCCGAACCGGGTTGTCTTTTTGCATAAGTTGCGCGATTATATTGGCTTTTTTGATAATCTTTCCCACCAGACATACCAAGCACTGCGCCATCTTTATCCATAATCACCACAGCAATTTCTGACTTGCCTAATTTCTTGGCTTTTTTCTCAGCAAAATCATTCAAAATTGTTTCTAATTTTTCCTGAATTTTTTCATCCAGCGTAGTGGTTATAGAAATATTTTTGTCTTCTAAAGCTTTTTTAGAAATAAATTCTGCGAATTGATCATGAACAAAATCTGCAAAATAAAGATGCTGCGAACCGTTCTTTTTGTAGTTCACATCTTGCAAAACTTCCGACAAATTTTTCTCATCTAAAAATCCCGCTTCCACCATATTATTCAAAACAACATCAGTTCTGCTTTCTGCTAATTCTTGATTATTTTTTGGTGAAAATTTTGAAGGAGCTTTAAGCAAACCCGCCAACATCGCGGCTTCGTTCAAATTAATTTTGGAAATATTTTTGCCAAAATAAAATTTTGCAGCATTGCCCACGCCATAATTTCCAGATCCAAAATAAGCGCGATTTAAGTAAAAAGTTAGAATTTGTTCTTTAGTGAAATTGCGTTCTAACTGAATCGCCAGAAGCACTTCCTGAATTTTTCTTTTGAAGTTTCTGTCTGCGTTCAAAAAAATTAATTTTGCTAATTGTTGTGTAATTGTACTTCCCCCTTGCACCACTCTACCCGCTTTTTGATTGACATAAAAGGCGCGCGCAATGCCAAAAATATCCACACCATGATGGCTGAAAAAACGACGATCTTCTGTTGCCACAACAGCATTTACAAGGTTTTGCGGTATTTCATAAAAATCTACTTCGCTGCTATAAATTTCGCCAAAATTAGTAATTCTCTGATCATCAAAATAATTAACCTGAATAATTTGTTTGCCTTTTTTAGATTCTAAATCACTTAAATTTGGCAGGTCGTGTAAGTAGTAGAATAAAGCAATCGCAACAAAAACCATCAGCCAAATAGCAAGAAAGAAACTCCATTTGAAAATGAATTTAAAAAATTTCATAAATTATATTTGATGTTCTAAAAATGTGGCCGAGGATCCTACAAAAAAACTACTTAAAGTCATGCAGAAATTTGTTTTAATAAATCGCAAACTGGTTGCGCAAGCTCAAGCAAAAATTTCTATCGATCAAAGAGCTTGTCTTTTTGGTGATGGAATTTTTGAAACTTGTCGAATTTCAAATGGCGTAATTTATAATTTCACAGCTCACAGGTCTAGAATTAATGAGGGTTTGCAAGCTTTAAAATTTTCAGCAGCAATTGAAAATCTAGAAAAAGATGCTTATAAATTGATCAAAAAAAATCAGATCAAAAATGGAATTTTAAGAATTTCAATCAGCCGCGGAACTGGCAGTTTAGGATATTTGCCAACCTACAAAACTTCGGCTTTAGTGATAATTCAAACTTCGCTTTCCAGAAAAATCGCGGCAAAAAAAATTACTCTGGCTGTAAGTTCAATTAAAAAACCTCCACAAAATTCTTTACCAGTTTCTTGCAAAACAATGCAGGCCTTGCCTTACACGCTGAATAAAATTGAGTCGCAAGAGAAAAAAGTTTTTGATTGTGTGATGATGTCGCAAAGAGATTTTATTTCAGAAACTTCTTCAGCAAATATTTTTTGGGTGAAGGATGGCGAGATTTTTACAGCATCTGAAAGCTGTGATGTGCTGCTTGGAACTATTAGGCAGAAGTTACTTTTGAGCAAAAAATTTAAAGTAAAAAAAGTGGAAGCAAAAATTTCTGAACTTGAAAAAGCTGATGAAATATTTTTAACCAATGTTTCTTTTTTGGCTCTTGCGGTGGATGAATTGCAGCTTGGTAAGAAGGTTGTGAAATTTAAAAAGGAAGTTTCTTTGGAAGTTTTGAAGTGGCTGAAGGATGATATAGAATCTATTAACCAATAAATCTGTAAAGCGAGAGATCCAAAAACACTCTGTAATCTTGAACTTTAGTGAGAGATCTCGGTAGTTTAAATTCCGAGCAATAACTCCCAAAATCTCTCACTAAAGCTTGAGATGACAGTGTATAAATTTTCTAAATCAACCCACTTTCCTTAAAACTAAAATATCCCGAACCACCAATAATCAAATGATCTAGAATTTTTATCTCCAAATTCTTCAATGCCAAAATAATTTCATTAGTAGTTTTAATATCAGCATTTGATGGCCTCAAATCACCAGTTGGGTGATTGTGCATTAGAATTATCGACGAGGCATTTAACAAAAGAGCCTTTTTAGCAATCGCTTTAGAACTTACTGCCACATAGTCATTTTCACCAATCCCCAAAAGCTCATCTTCAATCAATTGATGTTTTTTATCCAAAAACAAAACTCGAAAAACTTCGTAATTTAAATTTTTTAAGCTGGCATAAGAATAGTCCAAAACCGCTTGCCAATTATTTAAAACTGTTTTGGTTTTGGCAGAGTTTTTTAAAACGCGATTAATAATTTCTGCAATAATTTTAATTGAAGTTATCGCGCCTTCTCCCACATCTTCTACTTCCTTCAACAAATTCATATCGGCATTTACCACGCCCGAAATATCACCAAATTTGGCAATTAATTTTTTGGCCAATGGCTTGGTATCTTGTCTGGCATTGGCAGCAAAAAGCAGAATTTCTAATAATTCATAGTCGTGTAATTCTTTGCCCAAAGATGAGAGGAATTTTTTTCTGACGCGCTGTCTATGTCCCAAGTGATCTGATTTTTCCAGGGTTTTCTCTGGGGGTTTTTGTGTGGTGATTTCTGTCATAATTTTTCAGGTGTAATTTTATCTGTAGCAAAATTTGTAACGCCAATTCTCGCCAAATCATAAAGCCTTGGCAATTCATTCACGGTCCATGCAAAAAGCTTAACGCCTTTTAAAATTTTGATCAAATTTTCATCAATTAATTCATGAAAAATTGACAAAGATTTTACTTCATTTTCTGCCAAAAATTTGCGTAAATTTTCTGCTTCTTGTGCATTTTCCAGCTTATCGCAAACCGCAACTATCTGAACTTTATCACCAAAAACTTTTCTAATTTCAGCGAAAACTTTTGCCGCTTTTTTATAATCAGTGATAAATGGTGCAAAATAAATTTTGCTTAATTTAATTTTCGCCATCTCAATTTCAATTTTCACCAATTCCAAAGCCTTAGCCGAATTTTTTTCATCTAAGTTTTTAAAATCCATCCAATATTCCAAAGAATTCTTGAAGCAAAAATAATCCTGCAAAATCGGCAAATTATTTATTTCTCGAAATTCTGGCTCGTCATGTTTCAAAAATAATCCGCCATTTAAAAACCAAATATCAAATTCAATTCCCAGAAAATTTTGGGCAACCGCCTCTTTTAAACTTGCAATTGTGTTTTGTGCGGCATTTTTTGTAACAAAGCCGCGATGAGCGAAAAGTTTAATCATTTGCTTTAATTATTTTTGAAAATTTATGAAAAGTATGAAAAAAAATTTTATGATTATCAAAACCACTTATCCAAATTTGCGTGATAGCAAAAAGCTAGCAAAAATTCTTTTGGAGAAAAAATTGGCCGCTTGCGTACAATTTTCAAAAATTGAATCGAGCTATTTTTGGGAAGGAAAAATTGTAGCTGACAAAGAAATTTTGGTAAGCATAAAAACCAAAGCTGATTTTTATTTAAAAATTGAAGAAATAATTCAAAAAAACCACAGCTATAAAATTCCGCAAATCCTTGGAATCACTATTGACAAGGCTTCTCCTTCTTATTTAAATTGGATTGAATCAAATCTAGAATAAATCTAATCTGGGGGAAATAAAAACTGGCTTAATAAGTTGCCAATTTATAAAGTCGCCGCCGTCTTTAGATGGGTTTATTTAGACAGATTTCAAAGATATTTTTATCAAAAAAGCTTAAATAATTTTTAAATTTTCAAGTTTTACAGCGTCTCATCAGCTCTTAAATAGCAATGATCATGCGAAGATTCGATAGGTCAAAAACCTATGTTGCGATAGCAACAACAAAGATATTAATACCCAATTCAAACGCGCTCAGCTTGGTCGAAGACCTTGCGGGCTCAAGCAAATAATTATTAGGAATTTTACAAAAATGACAAACAAAACAATTTTAATCGACTCAGCTCACCGCGAAGAAACGCGCGTTGCAGTGTTGAATGACGGCATCTTGCAAGATTTTGACCGCGAAGCAATTGCCATCAAACAAATCAAAGGAAATATTTATTTAGCAAAAGTAACCAGAGTTGAACCTTCTCTTCAAGCGGCCTTCGTAGATTATGACGGTAATCGCCATGGTTTCTTACCTTTTGCTGATATTCACCCAGATTTTTACACTCTTTCTGAACAAGAAAAACAAAAATTGCGCGACCTAAACCGCGAAATTCAACAGCCAAAACATGATGACGATGATCATCACTCTGCAAGCGATTCTCGCCAAGGAAATCGTCCGGCTCGCGCGGCATCAGAAGATGGAGATGATTCTTCTGAATCATTCGTTACAGGTTCTTATTCAGTAGAAGATGAAACTGAAAATTACTCAGGAAATATCCACAACATTTACAGAAAATATAATATCCAAGATGTGATCAAACCTGGCCAATTGGTTTTGGTGCAAGCGACGAAAGAAGAAAGAGGCAATAAAGGCGCGTCAATGACCACCTATATTTCTTTGGCTGGCAAATATTGCGTTTTGATGTCTAACACTCCGAACAAAGGCGGAGTTTCTAAAAAAGTTGATAATTTCCGTGATCGCAAAATTTTAAAATCAATTTTGAATGAACTTGGAGTTCCTGACGACAGATCTGTGATCGTTAGAACTGCGGGTGTGGGCAAAAAACCAGAAGAAATCAAAAGAGATTACGAATATCTTTCAAGATTGTGGGACAGCATTAAAGAAGCTTCTAAAACTTCTAAAGCTCCGTCTTTCATTCATGCTGAAGATGATGTGATAAAAAGATGTATTCGCGATGTTTATAATGAACAAGTTAGCGAAGTTGTAGTTGAAGGCGCGGAGGCTTTTGACACTGTGATGAATTTTGTGAAATTGACCATGCCTCATGGCACTCACAATATCAAGCTTCACGAAGAAAGAGTTCCAATTTTCAATAAATATCGCGTTGAACAACAAATTTCCTCACTTTACGAAAAACAAATTTCTTTGCCATCGGGTGGCTCAATTGTGATTGATCACACTGAAGCTCTTGTTGCAATTGATGTGAACTCAGGACGGGCCACTAAAGAAAGCGGCGTTGAAGAAACAGCTTTCACTACTAACTTTGAAGCAGTTAAAGAAATTGCCAGACAACTTCGCCTACGCGATTTGGCTGGTTTGGTGGTTATCGACTTCATCGATATGTATGATCAAAAACATCGTCGTAATGTTGAAAGAGCTTTGCGTGATGAATTGCAAAATGACCGCGCACGCATTCAACTTGGCCGTATCAGCGTTTTCGGATTGATGGAAATGTCTCGCCAAAGACTTGGTGCTAGTTTCTTTGAAACCATCACTGAGCCTTGCAAACATTGCAATGGAACTGGCTATGTAAGATCAGTTGAAATTTTAGCTGTGAGCATTTTGCGCGCTATTCGTCACGCTTGTTCAGATAATCAAGTTGGGGTTATTTACATTTACACCACCAATGAAGTTATCGCTTATTTGATGAATTACAAAAAGAACGACATCATCTCAACCGAGAAGAATTACAATATTCACATCTTCATGCATCCAAGCGATGATGTTGGTAGTCATGGCTTTACCATAAAAAAAAGGAAAAGTCTTTCTGATGAAGAAAGAAGAGAAATTGAGATGGAAGTTGTAACAGGAAAAGTTAATCAACTTGGTCTAGAAAAAAGCTATTTTGATAATTACGCTGGAGACAATAAAGGCGAACATGAAGCTCACAGTGACGAGAATTTCAGCAGAAACCGTAATAAAAAATTCGACAATAAATTTAAGAAAAATAACCGCGATAGAAGAAGACCAAATAATAAAAACTATGATAAAAAACGGTCTTTTGTTGGTTCAATTCTTTCGATCTTTTCTGGCAAAAGATAGTTCTAAAAAATTAGCGCGTTCTTGAAAATTAAGGGTTGGTAATTCTGGCCAACCCTTTTTTTAAATATCTTTATTTGATCATGCAAAATAAGAGAAATAAAAGTGCGCTCACTAATTGAACTTTCAATGGCTTTGGCAATTATCGGAATTCTTTCTGGAGGAGCCCTAGAATCTGGTATCCTGATCTATAGAACTATACCAAACTAAATATCTTTAGTTTGGTATAATTACACATAGCCCGCGCCAATACCGATAATGCACCAGTTCTGGAAATGTCAGACTTATATGGCTAGTGGGAATCTACATCTGAAAAAGTTTTGATTAAAGAGTATAAAATGCTACCCATATAGCGGATGGCATGACATAAATTCACAAGCAACTCATAGAATATACCAAACTAAAAATCTATTGATCGCATTAGCTTCGTCTTTTTGGTATATCCTTTATCTTTAGTTACAGAAGGAGCTGGTGGATATAATGGCGCAATTGCCGGAGATTACGGAGCGGGAACTGCGCCACTTATCTTGGGTGCTCGAGATCCACAAAATATTGGAAAATTCGATTCTTATTTTTCTGGAAAAATTGGCGAAATAATCATCTTTAATCGCTCTGTGAGAAATGATGAGAGAAAGTTAATCGAGAAATATTTAGCTAAGAAATGGAGCTTAGATATTAACTCAGCTTCTTTTACTATTAGAGTTAATCAAAGCAAGATTTCTCGCCACATCGTGAATTCTAATGAAATCCACATTCTTCTTGGCCAGATATTTTGAAATTACTAAAGTTTTTTCTGCGCGATCAAATTCCTCACCTGCTTCATAAAAATCAGAAAAATCAATAATATCTAAAAAGCTTTTTTTGGAATGCCCAACATAAAGCGGCAAATCTAGCCTTCTGTAAGCCTCGATATTTTTTAAAATTCCCACAGCCTGCAAAGAATCTTTGCCAAAACCAATTCCAACATCAAAAATTAGCTGAGATTTTTTAACGCCTCTTTTTTCTAAATAAGAAATTTTATCTTCAGCCCATTTCAAAATTTCGGCAGTTAAATTTAAATTCCGATTGATCACCACACCAGCAATTGATTGTATCGCTGAGTTATGCATTAAAATTGTCGTGATGTTATTTTTAGCAATCAGATCAATTATTTTTTCATCCACCAAACCACTCACATCATTAATAATATCGATACCAGCTTCGTAAGATTTTTTGGCCGTAAAGAAATGACGAGTGTCGATACTTGTGGTAACTTTTTTAGCAGATTTTTGATTAAAGATTTTTACTTCAGAAATGATCGCGGGGAGAATTTTTTCAAGGCGCTTCCATTCTTCTTCTGGCGCAACGGGAATGTGATTAGGACGCGTAGATTCGGCACCGATATCAATCATATCAGCACCCTCTTCTAGCATTTGTTTTAAGTGAGTTAACGCACCTTCAAAAGAATTAAATTTACCACCATCAGAAAATGAGTCAGGCGTAATATTTAGAATTCCGACAAGTTTTGTGGACATAATCTTATAGTGTCCTCTACCACTTTTTTTCGAACTTTTTACGAAGAATTACAGCAACAAGATTGAATAAAATTAACACGGCCAAAAGCACTAAAATTGCTGCGGCGGTTTTTTCAGAAAAACCAACTTCTGGGCTGTCTGACCATAAATAAATTTGCACCGGCAAAACAGTTGTAGAGTCGGTAAATTTTTGTGGAATATCGGCAATAAAAGCCACCATGCCAATCATCAATAATGGCGCGGTTTCGCCTAAGGCGCGCGAAACTGCAAGAATTGTTCCTGTCATAATTCCCGGAACTGAAAGAGGTAACAAGTGATGCAAAACCACCTGCATTTTTGAAGCCCCCAGCGCCATCGCCGCGTCACGAATTGAACTTGGAATAGCGCGAATTGTGTTACGCGTTGCAATAATGATTACAGGCAAAACTAACATGAATAAAGTCATACCGCCAACTAAAGCTGATGAGCGCGGCATGCAGAAAAATTGCAGATAAACTGTTAATCCCAAAAGACCATAAATGATGGAAGGAATTGCTGCTAAATTATTTATACTGATTTCGATAATGTCGGTAAGGCGATTTTTCGGCGCGAATTCTTCCAAATAAAAAGCACACATCACGCCCACTGGAAAAGCGCAGCTTAAGAAAATAAACATCACTAAAAATGAACCAACAAAACCAGCGCCAATGCCAGCAATTTCTGGCTCGCGAGAATCGGCAAATTCAAAGAATTTCCAATTAGCCACTGTGCGCAATTCTTTATTTTCAATTAATTGATTAGCCCAATTTAATTGTTTTTCGTTAAGCGAAGTAACTTGGTTATGTTTAAAATAAATATCGAATCTTGAAGAAGCGCTGATCCAGAAAATATTTTTTGTGCCGATTAATTCTGGATGATTGGCGATTGAATTTTTCAGCTCTAAAGCCGCAATTTTGCTGGTTGTTTGATATAGGCTGTTAATTTCTGCCAGAGTTTTAGCATCAGAAAATTTTTCACGCAGAGCTTGTTTGATCAAACCGCGATAGCTGATTTGATCGAGCAATTCTGGCAAATTATTTTTATCAATTTTCTTAAATGAAATTTCAGAATTTTCTAGAAGTGAGGCTTCAGACAAATCAATTTCCAAAGCAATTTCTGTGCGCAAAAATGCACCATAACCTTTGGAAATAATCATACCAAAAAGCAAGATCAAGAAGGTTAGAGCCAAGGCAACCGAAAGTACGCCAAAGATTCTAAATCTAGCCTCTTTGCGATGTCTTTTTTTAAGACTTTTTTCTACCAAATTTATGATATTTTTTGCCATAGGATTAGATTTTTCTAGCCGTATTTCTGTTTATATTTTTTAATCACGACAAGCGCCACAATATTAAAAATGAAAGTGAAAATGAATAAAGTTAAAGCCAAAGCAAAAGCGGCTAAAGTTTTTGGACTATTAAATTCTTGATCTCCAACTAAAAGCGTAACAATTTGCGCTGTGGCTGTGGTTACTGATTCGAGAGGATTGAAGCTGAGTTTTGCAACCAAACCCGCCGCCATCACAACAATCATAGTTTCACCAATGGCGCGCGAAACTGCTAAAATTACCGCACCAACTACACTTGGCATTGCCGCCGGTAAAACCACTTTTTTAATCATTTCAGATTTGGTGCTGCCTAAAGCCAAAGCGCCGTCTTTCAGAGCTTGCGGCACTGAATTTAGCGCGTCATCAGTTAAAGAAAGTACAAAAGGAATGATCATAATTCCCATCACAAAACCTGCAGCCAAAGCGCTTTCAGAAGCAACATCAATATTAATTAAAGCGAAGATATTTTTGAATAATGGTGCAACGGTAATTACCGCGAAATAGCCATAAACAACGGTTGGAACGCCAGCAAGAATTTCTAAAATTGGTTTAATGTAATCGCGAACTTTTGGTTTAGCATAAAGACAAAGATGAATCGCACCCATAATTCCAAGCGGCACTGCAATTAACATCGCAATTAAAGTGATTAAAATTGTGCCAAGAAAAACTGGCACCACACCGAAAGCGCTGCTGCCCACAGATTGTTCTTCTGTGATTGCCATTTGCGGATTCCAAGTGGTTCCAAATAAAAAATCTGACAATTTTACAAATTCAAAAAACTTCAAAGCTTCAAATAAAATTGAAGCAGTGATGATGATTGTAATTAAAATTCCAATGCCCGCAGTAAGAGACAATATTAGCTTTAGAGATCCCTCAATGTGATTCTTAGCGCTGAATTTCTTCTTATAAAAAAGACGAATTAAGAAAAAATTACCGATGAGAAAAGTTGTAGATAAGAGATATTTGATTGGAGCTTCGAAGGAAGAGCAGAGAATTGTAGCAGAAAAAATTACCGACCATAGAATGAAACAGTAAATATAATGAATTGGCAGAGAGCTGAAGCGAAGTCTTTTGCCGCCTTGTTCTTGCTTCTGAGATTCAAGTCGCAAATTCTTAATATTGCGATTTAAAGCGAAAGCCAAAAGCAAAACCAGAATTACTGAAAATAATAAAAGATACACGCGGCTTGAAGATTAGTTGATAGTTTTTGACTGACTAAATTTACGCTGAAAAATAGCGCTTTAAATATTTATACATTAGTGAAGCCACTTTACCGATTACGATTTTGAAATCAATAAGCTTATGAGAAAAACCAGATTATTTATAGATCAGAAATCTATTGCTTTAGATCAAGAAATTGCCATTCGTGATGGTGATTTTGAATATCTCACAAAAGTTTTGCGCAAAAAAATTGCTGATGAAATTTGCGTGTTTAATGGCTTTGATGGCGACTTCACAACTTCGATCACGGCAATTGAAAAGAAATTTATCACCTTAAAAGTTACTGCAAAAATTGCAGAATTACAAAAAGTTCCAAATATTACTTTGGCCTTTGCACCAGTAAAAAATGTGCGAGTTGATTTTATTGCAGCCAAAGCCGTTGAACTTGGAGTTGCAAGGTTTCAACCTATAATTACCACCAGAACCATTGTTGATAAAATTAATGTTGAGCGCTTCAAAGCCAATATCAAAGAGGCTTGCGAACAATGTGAGAGAAATGATTTTGCGGAAGTTTTAGAGATCAAAAAATTGGATAAATTTTTGGAAGATCAGAAAAATTCTGAAAAGATTTTGATTCTTTGTGATGAGTCGGGAAAAGGCTTTAGCGCGAAGGAAGTTTTTACAAAAATTGCACTTGAGAAAAATTTTGCTGAAACTGATTTTGAAAATAGACCCGAAATTGTAATTTTAATTGGCCCCGAAGGCGGCTTTGCGCCAGAAGAATTTAGAAAAATGAGAGAGTTGAATAATCTTTATTCTGTAAGCTTGGGCCCAAGAATTTTGCGCGCTGATACTGCAATAATTTCGGCTTTGACTTTGGTTCAAGAGTTTTTGGGGGATTTTTAGTATCTTCCCTACTTTTACTAACAAAATGTTTTTTGTTTGAGTGATTTGTAATTGCTAAAGCAATTATCAAGGAGGGAATCTTGAGTCGCTCCCCTCCTTTTCAAGGAGGGGCTAGGGGGGGTGGTTATTCGCAAACTCGGATTAAAATTTTGATGGAGAAAGTTTTAGAACTATCTCAAATCTTTACCGCGAGAATAAACACCCCAACCCCTCCTTGAAAAGGAGGGGCTTAGATCGGCTGCTACTTGAAAAAGAAGGGCTTAATCGAGCGCTCCTTGAAAAAGACGGGCTTAGATCTCGAGGAATTCTTAAAAAAGAAGTCTTTACTTAATTAGATCGAGATTTTTTTACTTAAATAAAATCATTAATGAAAAAACTATACCAAACTAAAAATCTATTGATCGCAGTAGCAAAGTATTTTTGAGGGAAAATTAAAACTTAAAAAAACTTGCTGTATCAATATACCGCTGGTTTTTTTAAGTTTTAATTTTTACCA
>Ga0114975_10000318_pt1 | contig 36100 bp, 41 predicted proteins | sample S_130626_EF_Meta_FD_87031 | JGI IMG/M metagenome (GOLD analysis project Ga0114975, IMG submission 87031) | Freshwater microbial communities from Lake Simoncouche, Canada to study carbon cycling - S_130626_EF_MetaG | ecosystem: Environmental > Aquatic > Freshwater > Lake | place: Lake...
ACAGTAAGAAAGATTTATTTTGCTGGAGGCGAACCTTTATTGATGCCAGAACATTGGCAGATATTAGAACTTTTAGTAGAGAACAAGAGATTTGATGTAAAATTAAATTATAATACTAATGCTTCTAATTTAACATATGGTGGGAAGAATGTTTTAGATTATTGGAAACAATGGGAATATGGTAAGTTAGAAGTTTGGCCTAGTATTGACGAGATAGGAGATCGTGCCGAACTTATACGTTCAGGAACTGTCTGGTCTAAAGTAGAAGATAATCTAAAAGAAATTTCTAAGTTTGAAAATATCATTATACGTCCGGGAATTACAGTTGGTGCTTGGAATGTTAATAGATTACCTGAGATCATATATCATCTAGTTGATATTGGGGTCATTAGACCAACATTGAAGCATAAGAATTTCTTTTTAAATCTATTATCTCATCCTACACATTATCACGTACATATATTATCTGATGATTATAGGAAATCTACGATTGAAAAATTAAAAAAATTTATGGTAGATTATGATAGAAATTATGGAACTAATATCGAGCCATTGTTTATTCACATTTTGCATGAACTTGAAAAACCATTTTCTCCTTCTGCTGCTAAAAAGTTTTTAGAAATTACAAAACAAATAGATACGATTCGTGATGAAGATATCTTTAGAGTTATTCCTGATTTAGAAGACATACGGAGAATAAATATATGATTAAGACGGATAAAGCATTAAAAGTAAATGCTATTAATTCTAAAAATAAAAATATGTTAGAATTAGAGTATGCGATACTGGATATTGATATATCTGATCGATGGATATCTCTTATTAATAAAAATAACGATCTTAAACGTACTTTAAGATATAATTATCGTAGAATTTTAACAGATTTAGAAGTTGAAGAAAAATTTCAAGATTTTAAAAATAACATTCTTTATATAAATGATCATTATGATAGGAAATTAACTGATATAATTTCTTTAGATTTCTTACATGGAAACCAAGATATATTAAATGATCTACATGAAGAATATGAGATTTATGGAGATAGGCTAGCAGAATTAGTAAATGACAGATATTTTGATGATCCTATGAAGAGTGTATTTTTTAATCCTATCTGGCCCGGAATAAGACAGAATAAAATTTTACACGAGGGATTTCTTTTATTAAACGAACAGATACATAATTTTGAAGCAATATTTCGTTCATATGGAAATAATAAAAGATTCTTATGCACTTGTTTGTTTGATTTTATGCCATCTGGCATACATGAAAATTTAAAACCAGAAGATTTTATGTTATTTTCTCCCGAGTCACAATGGGGATGGGCATATTTAGGATATAACACTTTAGGAAAACATTGGGGTAGTGCGTGTCATGATAATGATATAGAAGCAGTAAAAAGAAAAGCCATTAGACCACAACAAAGATTTGCTGCTGAAACTTACTTGAATTTTAATTTAAATTCTGGAGGATATTCAACCCGTGTTAAATTATATAAATGGTGGTTAAAGAATAATTTCAGTGAAATACATGATCCAAATATGAGATTGAATGAATTTTGTTTAGGATTTATTCCAATTGCAAAATTTACTGGTTATAAGATTAATAATCTCAATTGGACTACAATTGATGAAAAAACCAATCAAGAAGAATGGAATGCTAGTGTTTGGAGTTTATTTGATACTATAGATTCTGTAGAGATAATTACTAGATGAACCAAGAAAAGATTATAAGAGTAGAACAAAGTAAAGATAGTCCATTATACCTAACATGGATTATTAACAATATTTGTACTAATCAATGTAGTTATTGTCCAACATCACTTCATAACGGAACAAATCATAATTACAGTTGGGATAATGCTAAAAAGTTTTTTAAATTGTTATTTGAAAGATATCCAAAAATTCATTGTTCAGTAGCAGGGGGGGAACCAAGTGTTAGTCCATTTTTTCCAGAATTTGTAGAAATTTTTCGTAAAAATAATTCTACAATAGGGTTAACATCAAATGCTGCTAAAACTGTTAAGTATTGGGAAAGACTTGCCCCTGATTTACAATATATTTGTTTTAGTTGGCATTCGGAATTTATAGATAAAGATTTTGATGAAAAAGTAAAAGTTGCATCACAATATACTCCAGTAACTGTTAGGATAATGATGCATCCTGCTCACTGGGAAAAATGTGTAGAAAAGTTTAATAGTTATAAAAAACAAAATTCTGTTTTCTTTGAAGCTGTCCGTATACATTATTGGGGCGGCGGCTCTGATCTAAATGCGTCTATATATACTGATGATCAGTTACAATGGTTTAAAGAAAATGATAATGATAAATTTAAATTTATAATACCTAATTATAATAAACCTCCGTTAATTATGAAATCAATTTTTTATTTTAATAATGGAGAAGTTATTGAATACGGTAACACTGTGAAATATATTAATAATGGTCTTACTAATTTTAATGGGTATAATTGTGCTATTGGTCTCAGATCATTATTTATTGATTATCAGGGACAAATTCAGAGAGGAAATTGTTCAGTTGGTGGATATATTGGAAATATTAACGATTCGGATAATATTCAATGGCCTACTGAACCTGTAAAATGCAATATAAATCTTTGTCATTGTACAACAGATGTTGAGATTGAAAAATGGATTTAGATTTTCCAAAAGAATTAATGGAATTTTATGAAGCAAATAAATCGTTTTCGTCTCCTGTACACGATAATGTTATATCGTCACGAGACGATATAAATTGCGCATATTATCCTATAAAGTTTAATTTTGATACAGAATTACTTTTAGAAGAATGTAAGAGCGTAGATCATTTATATTTTAATCATAGAAACCAAGATAAGAAAAAAGGATATGGTCATCGAGGTTGGCAGAGTCTTACATTGCATGGAATAGACAAACATAAGACAGAACATTTTATTAGATATGGATTTAATACACTAGAAGAAGCAAATTATCATTGGACTGATGTATGTGAAAATGTTCCTAACCTTTATAAATTTTTGAGTAGTCTTCCTTATAAAATATTTGATCGTGTTAGGATTATGCGATTAGCACCATATGGTTATATAATGCCTCATACTGATGGAAATGGTCGGATATTCAGTCCATTGAATATCGCTATAAATAATCCCGATAATTGTCATTTTGTTTTTAAAGACAAAGGAATAGTACCTTTTGTTGCTGGCACTGGAATGATTATTGATGTAGCACAGGAACATATTGTTATTAATCAGAGCGACGAACCAAGATATCATATTATAGTTCATGGACATCAATCAAGTGAGTTTACAAAATTATGATGAATAAAGTTTATTTTGAAAACAAACCATTACATGGTAAATCTGTAGTTTTTGCTATCGTAGACCAAGCCAACGTCAAAATGAAGCATTTTAATCTTTATGAAAAAATGTTAGATATAACAAAATTTTATACTAATAAATTCCAATCGATAGTTGATTGTGAAATTTTATATTTTGATAATATAGATCAAGCATTGAATTCTTGTGATGAAACTGATATCATGATAATTCAATCTATTAGTAATCATATATTTTCAAATGTATTTGTAGAATATATTGATGATTATATTAAAGAAAATCCTGAATTCTTCTTAATTGGATTTACCCTAGATTGGCAAGATGATCGTTGGCTTGAACTACATAATCAGATGATAGTCATGAATATGAATAAATGGAAAGAATTAGGTAGACCTTCGTATGGTGGTTGGGAAAAGAAAGAAGAATCTTTACCTAATTACACTCGTTCTATTGAAAATTTTCATGATCATTATACTCCGTATTGGATCAAAGGTGAACCTGGAAATACTTTATGTAGACACGGACGCCAAGGTTGGAATATTCTCAAAACAGCCTTAGAAGCAGGAATAAAGATTGATAATTTTACCCAAGAAATGCGAGATTGTAGATTATATCTATATCCAGAAGCAGATAGTGAAACATTTTGGAATTGTATACAGGCAAAGCAACCGATAGATGATATGAATCCAAATCAAAAAAAATGGATTAAAAGTTTTACCCAACCCTCGAAACAAATATGGGTTTACAATAGCGAACGCTATAGTTTTCCACATAAAGTTGAGAATTTAAAGACCTATATCGGCCCTTGTGCTGGTTTTAAATTTTTAGATGTTTTAAAATATTCTGATAATGTAGAATTTGTCTTTTATGATTTTAATATTAAATCTATTGAATGGCTTCAATTTCTTAGAGAAACATGGGACGGTAGAGAATTTTTAAGATTTATTAAACGGCAAGAAGAATGGAAAAAAATTTACAAATTTATTAATAAAGATATCAATGACAATCAAAGAATATTATTAGAAGAATTTGGTGGTGAAGAACAGTTGTATAATCTTTGGCAAAAATTTTTAAAATGTAAAGTTACTTTTACGGTTGCTAATCTTTACGAAAAAGAGTCATTAGAAATTTTATCTAACTATGTATCTGGAAAAACTTTATTTTATTATAGCAATATATTTGCTACAGATTATATGATTAGGCATCATATGCTAACTGAAATTATTACTAGTCATAATAAAGTTATAGATATATTTTTATCTAAAAAGAATGTAATATTATACGGAACTAACCCTCTTTCAGAATGGAAAATACATCAAGGATAATTTAAAATGACAAAAATTCTAATTTATGGTGACAGTTTTTCTTCTTGTGAAAATTCCTTTTGTTGGTCATTTTTTTTAAAAGATCAATATAATGTAGAAGTAAGAAACAAGGCAATTAGTGGATCTAGTACTGAAAATGCTATGATTGAATTTGAATCTTCTATTAGAAATAATGAAATAAATGATGGAGATACTATTATATTCCAACTTAGTACACCTGGTAGATTTTATTTAAAAATACAGCGTGATTACCCTGAAACTGCTTCGTTATTTTATCACCCAGTTTCTCCTACTCATTATAAATACCAATGGTGGAAAGAAAATAAAAATCATATTGATTGGTATTTAGGTAATTTTGATAATCATGTTAACATTATAAATCATGAATGTTATATACATGTTATGAAGAATTATGCTGAATCTTTTCCTAATCAAAAAGTAATGGTTTTACAAAATACTTCTCAGGATATAAAATTTCCAATTTCACGAACACTATCAAATTTCTATATGCCTAATATAGATTTAAATAAAATTGCCGAAAACGAAATAATAGATTTTAAATCATATAACGATTGGTCAAAATATACCGGATGGGATTTTAGAGAAAATCATTTGTCTATTCCAAATAGACAAATATTAGTTAATTTAATCTATGAAAGTTTACAGACAGGAAACACTGATAATTTTACTTATGATAGATTTCAAAAAAATATCTTTAGAAGAATGGAAAATTTAGATCAATACTTGCATTATGTTACTAATGGTTATTTAAATGATGATCCTAGAAAAAGATCATCTTTTCAAAAATAAATCTTAATTAGAAAGATTACAAATGTATGATATAATTTTTATCAGTTACAATGAGCCTAATGCTGAAGAAAATTGGCAAAAATTAAAAGATAGATTTCCTATGGCTAAACGTGTAACTGGTATCAAAGGAATACATCAATCCCATATAGTTGCTGCTAAAAAAAGTTTTACTAAAATGTTTTGGGTAGTTGATGGTGATGCTATTATTAAAGATGAATTTAAATTTGATCACATTGTATCAGAATGGGATCTAAATACAGTTCATGTTTGGCGTAGTGAAAATCCTGTAAATGGATTAATATATGGCTACGGTGGAGTTAAACTTCTACCTACTAATTTAACTAAGAAAATGGACATATCTAAAACTGATATGACTACTAGCATTAGCAGTAGATTCAAGATAGCTAATGCGGTCTCAAATATAACAAATTTTAATACTGACCCATTTAATACTTGGAGATCGGCATTTCGTGAGTGTGTAAAATTGTCAAGTAATACTATAGATAGATATAATCTTAAAGATAATAAGGAAAGATTAGAGATATGGTGTACTGTTGGATCTGAAAAACCTTTTGGAAAATATGCTATACAGGGTGCTAATCAAGGTAAAGAATATGGTATTGCCAATACAGGGAATGTTGAGATGTTATCTAAGATTAATGATTGGGAATGGTTAACAAATGAATTTAACAAACTCTAATTTTCAAAATATTCCTTGGAATGATATAACTAGTTTTGGACAAAAAACTATGTTAAATAATCCTTTATTTTCTGTTAGTTGGATATTAGGAAGATTCTGTAATTATAATTGTTCTTATTGCTGGCCATATGCTCGTAGTGATAAAGTTGATCACTATAATCTTGATTTATATAAAACAACTATAGACGAGATTAAAAAACAAGCAAGATCTAACGGATTTACAGATTTTCATTTTAGTTTTAGTGGCGGAGAACCGACTGCTTATAAAGATTTTTTAAATTTAATAGATCACTATGCTAGTGATACTGATTCTAAGTATCAAAGTTTCCATATGACTAGTAATTGTAGTCCGGGATTAAAATGGTGGAAAAGATTAGTTAGTAAGTTGTCTCTTTTAGATAGAGCCAGTGTTACTGCTAGTTTTCATGCAGAATTTGCTAACGAAATAGAATTTAGTGAAAAATTATTATTTCTTCTTGATAATCAAATACATGTAACTATTAATCAAGTAATGGTTCCTGATCAATTTTACGAATATTATGATCGGTGTAAACGGTTTCATGATCGTGGTATATCTGTAACCTTAAAACCTCAAAGTAATGATACAGCTACTGAAATAGTTAATGGATATACAAAAGAAATGATAGACATTATGCAGACTGGATTTCCTCAACATGTTAAGCATGATGCTGTTTATCAGATCGAATTAACAGATTTCAACGGAAATAAATATGAATTTGATCAAGCTGAAAGATTTAATGCATTTGGATTTAATAGATTTAAAGGATGGAGTTGTAATAGTGGTTATCAAAGCATAATAATTAGAGGTAATGAAGTAAAAAGATCATATAGTTGTCATGACAATATATTAGGTACAATAAATGATAGATTTATATTATTTGATTCTCCTAAATCCTGTATAACTACTAGTTGTATTAGTAGTGCAGATTCAAAGGTACCAAAATGGAAATTATAGAAATTAAACAAAATTGGCCAAGTGATAGACTGCTAATAAATTATGCAATACATAATGTTTGTAATTATAGATGCCAATATTGTTTTAAAGGATCTAATGAAGGAACATATCGTTGGCCTAATCTTGAATTAGTAACGTCAAATCTATTGTATCTTATTGAATATTATAGGAAAAATTTAGGAAAAACACAAATGCAATTAAACTTATTAGGCGGGGAACCAACATTGTGGCCTGAATTATCTTTGTTTGTAGAAAGATTAAAAGATAAATTAGGAAATAAGATCTCAATAATGATTACTACTAATGGATCACGTTCGGAAAAATGGTGGGAACGAAATGGATATTTGTTTGATCATGTATTAATTAGTTGCCATCCGGAATTTGTTAATACAGCACATATAATAAATGTAGCAGATTTATTATATGAAAAAAAAGTTCATGTTGATACAAGTGTCTTAATGGATGTAATGTATTGGGATAGGGCTGTTAATATAATTAAAGAATTAAAATCTAGCAAAAGACGATGGAGTATTATTGCTTCTCAAGTCATTTATGACACGCCAAAATATTCTTTAGAACAAGAGGAATTTTTAAAAAAATATCTCAAAAGAATGCCTAATTTATTTTGGTTTTATAGAGTTAATAAAGAACATAATTATAAAGTATCTATTATTGATAAAAATCATAAAGTAACAAATGTAAAGAAAAATTATTTACTAATACATAATTTAAACTATTTTCAAGGATGGGATTGTGATATTGGTATTGATAATATTAGTATACAATTTACAGGAGATTTAACAGGCTCATGCGGAGAATTTTTATATAAATTAGATATTCCATATAATTTATATGATATTGATTTTGCACTTAAATTTAATCCTAAATTAATATCTACAACATGTAAAAAAATAGGATGTTTTTGCGAACATGAATATAATACTAATAAAAGAAAAACGGAATAAACTGTAAATTTCATGATAGTTGATATAGATCATATTTTATATTGGATGGATGCTATTCGTAATAGTGATGACAAATCTAGAACCTTAGAAAGTTTTTGGAAAGGTCAAATACATAGCAAGATTTGGTTAATAGATAAAATTATATCATATGTACCTCTAAAATCTATTAAGATAGTAATACATGGAGGATGGAATGGTGTATTATCTAGTCTTTTATTCCAATCAAATATCAAAGTTGATAAAATAACCTCTATAGATATTGATCCTTCTTGTGAAGAAATAGCCAATACTATGAATAAAATAGAAAAAAAAGAACGTAGATTTCAAGCAATAACTTGTAATATGGTAGATTATGATTATAGTTTTTTTCCAGATATTGTTATTAATACTAGTTGTGAACATATAGATCAAGAAACATATGAAAAATGGTTAAAAAAAATACCTAATGGATCCATTATTGTATTACAAAGTAATAATTATTTTGAATTAGATGAACATGTAAGATGCAGTAAAGATTTAAATGATTTTAAAGAACAGAGTAATATTAAAGTAATAGATTCTTCTATATTAGAATTATCAAAATATAATAGATTTATGTTAATAGGATATAAAAATGTTTAAATTTAAAGAATTAAAAATTATTCACTTAGAAATTACCAATAACTGTCAAGCAAAATGTCCTATGTGTTCTAGAAATTTTCATAGCGGATTACAAAATCCACTATTAAAATTAAATGGATGGACCTTATCTGATTTTAAAAAAATTATGTCAGTTGAAGTTCTTAATACGATTGAATTTATTTACTTTTGTGGAAATTTTGGTGATCCTATTTTAAACAATGATCTCATAAAAATGTGCGAGTATGTTAAGTCTATAAATCCAAATTTAACTATCTCAATACATACTAATGGTGGAGCTAGAAAAGCATCTTGGTGGAAAGAACTATTCCATGCCTTACCTAAAAATCATAACATTCATTTTGCTATAGATGGATTGGAAGATACACATCATCTATATAGAGTAGGAACAACATATAATGATGTTATTGAAAATGCTTCATCTTTTATTAATGAGGGAGGTATAGCAGAATGGACTTTTTTAAAATTCAAACATAACGAACATCAAGTAGAAGAATGTAGATCAATAGCTAAATCTTTAGGATTTAAAAAATTTGCCTTAAAAAATAGTTCTAGATTTTTAGGAGATCCAAAATTTAAAGTTTTAGATAAAAATGGTAATATTACACATTTTATTGAACCACCAAGTGAATCGCCATTGTCTCTTATTACTACAGATATAATTAATTCTTATAAAGAATTAGTTCAAGAAGCTGATATACAATGTATAGTTAAAGAAAAAAAAGAAATTTATATTGATGCTCATAAAAAACTTATGCCATGCTGTTGGGTGTCTTCAATTCCGTCAACATACAATGAACCAACTGGTGTTATTCCTGAATTTCTTGATAAGGAAATGAAAGATCAATATGCAAATCTCATAAAGGACTTAAAAGGAGAGAAGTTTTTAGATGCTAGATTAGGTATAAGGAAAATAATTGATACAGAAGAATGGCAGAATGTTTGGAAAAAATATTGGAATGAGGAAAAGATGATTACGTGTGCTAGAATATGTGGAAAGTTTAAAGAAGTTACAATTTCTCAGCCCAATGATCAATTTATAGAGACTGATTTTTATTAAATGTTAGTATAGTTTCTTTAATACTATTATTATTATTAAATTTTCCACAGATAATCGAACAAATTGGATTTTTCCCAGAATTCATTGATTTGTTCCAAGAATTTTTTATTTTTGTAAAAGTAGTTGATTGTATTATATCTTTTATGTCATTTTTATGTAGATCAATTTCGTCTTTATTAATTGACTGGTTAGCATGTTTAACCCAGTCATATCCCTTAGGTAAAAAATCATCTGGAATTTGCATTAATCCAGCAGTATGACAACATGGATATACTAGCCCTTCAGCAGATATGTATATATGACTAATCTGTATTGAGAAGCAATCTATGTTAGTTAAATTTAAATAATTTTCAACTGAGATCATATCATTGAAATCTAAATTAAATCCAGAGTAAGTATAATCTGGATTTGTACTATTCTCTACTTTATTTTTTTTATTTTGTGGTTGATTTATTAAATTTCTATGAGATTTTTTTATAAAGAAATTATTGAATCCTAAGGATTTAGATATTGATCTACATTCTTCTATTTGATGTTCGTTATGTTTAAATGGTATAAATTGCCATTCTGCCATTGCTCCGGTTGAAATATAAGATTTTATATTTTCTATCAGTAAATTCCATTTAACATTTATTCTATATATATGATTTGTATCTTCTAATCCATCAACTGCAAATATTACCTTGCCGTTTAATTTTAAAAGATTTCCAATATCGATCCACCAAGAAGTATCTTGTACTCCGCCGTTAGTACATATGTCAATAGATATATCTGGATTATGTGTTAAAAACCATTTAATAATCTCTGGTAATTCTTTGTTCATGGCAGGTTCTCCCATTACTCCAACAAATGAGAGACAACGTAAATTCTTAACAAATTCTTTCGATAGTCGTTCTTCAAAAAACTTTTTTGTTAAATTTACTTGTTTAAAAAAAGAAAGATCACCATTTCTACTTTCTCTTAGACAATGTGGACATCTTGCATTACATCTAGATGATGCTTCTATTTCTATTTTCTGTATATCGGAATTATAAAACATTGTATTCTTCAAAAATAACATTAAATTTTTTATCTTTTAATTTTTTTATATAAGGATTTAAAACTGATATATTATCACAATTAATTAGCACTTCTTTTGAATTTATTTTTTCAAAACCAGTTATTAATCCTTTTTTAATAGATCTATTAAAAAATTTCATTAGTATTAAATATGCTTCATGTTTCCAATCAAATTCATCACTTTCAATTGATAGTATATATCCCGGAGATTTAAATTTAGGTAGCAATACTCTTACATTTAAATGTATTCTGTCTCTACTGCCAAAATTTGATGCCACATGTGTAAAACTAGTATCCATGTGATATATGGTTCCGTTGACTGGAATATGATAATTCTTATTATTATCAAAATCTATTAATAAGCAATATGGATTAGTAGTTATTGCTAAATGTAAACGATCGTCTGGATCACTGTGTGCTATATACGATTCTCCGGGAGAAAGTTTTAATAATCGTGCTTCACCGATATTACCTAGAGAATTTAACAAATCTCCCAAAGGCGAGTTTTGAAATTCGCTTTTAATATTGTAAGGACCACTTAATAATTTACCATCTGTTTCATTTAAAATTATACTACTGTTAAACAGTCCTATATCTTTAACTTGTTGAATTATTGGAACAATATCAACTTTTGTATCTAACTTGGTAATCATGAAATATTTATTTGAATATTATTACTGGGTAAATATTCCATGGGTAGGAAAAAAATAGCATGTATTTATGATACTTCTGAACTAGAAGTTGATAGACCTCAACCCTTAACGGATTCTAAGATAGAAGAGTTAATAAACAATATTATTTCTAAAAAAATGAAACATGATATAACTGATCAAATATATGAAGATTTTAAAATAGAAATGTGTAATTGGTTAAAAAAATCTACATTAAATAACTTAGTTGGATTAGATACTTTTAATCGAATTGATATTTGTAATGGTTGTACCCAATTTATTGATTCTATATATATGAGAACAACTCCTCAGGTTTTTTTAGGAGATTACAAATATCATGAAAGATTAAATAAAAATATCCAATATAGTGAAACAGGAAAACTAAAAGAAAATAGTCCATTGCTAATTGCTATGCCTTTTCCATTATCTGGTTCCCCACATAGTCAAATGTCTAAAATATTAGATGAATGTTTAGAAAAAAATATAGATGTTTATATAGATGGTGCTTGGATAACTTGTTGTAGAGATATTGAATTTAATTTTTCGCATCCAGCAATAAAAGAAGTTGCTATTAGTCTTAGTAAAGGTTTAGGATTAGGATGGAATAGAATTGGATTAAGATGGACTAAAAATATAGAGCCAGATTCAATTAGTATAATGAATGATTTTCATATGAACAATAGAGTATTAGTTATTATAGGATTATATTTTTTAAGGAATTTACCCGTTGATTATCTTTGGAAGATACACGAAAATTCTTATTATAAAATTTGTTCAGACTTTAATTTGACCCCAACAAATGCTATACATTTAGCTCTTAAAGATAACAGTCCTGTCGGAATAAGTCCACTTATAAGGTATTTAGAAAAATATGTATGATAATAACATTGATAATGTAAATATACCATTTTCAAAAAAATGGAACAGTATTGCTATTGGATTAAGTGGCGGAGCAGATAGTGCTTTATTAGCATACTTATTATGTACACTTGTTGATAAGCAAATGGTACATATTATATCTCACACACGAATGTGGAAAACTCGTCCATGGCAAGGATATGATAGTATTAATGTTTTTATGTGGTTAACATCTCGATTTCCTAATATTAGATTTGAAAGACATATAAATTTTATAGCACCTGATATAGAATACGGAAATATAGGACCTTCTATAACAGATGAATATGGAAAACTAGTTAGTGGAGATAATATACAACAACGAGCCTATGCTGAATATATTTGTCATTATAATAATATTGATGCGTATTACAATGCTGTAACAAGAAATCCTAGAAATATAGATTTATTAGGAATGGCCGAGCGAGATATAGAACCTAACGAACAAAATCAACATTTATCAATAATGAAACATATGGGAGTGTGGGCGATACACCCATTTAGATTTGTTGAAAAATCTTGGATAGTAAAACAATATAAAGATTATGATATTATGGATCTCTTTGATTTAACTAGAAGTTGTGAAGGAGAATTTGAAGGTTTAGATTATAAGACATATAGCGTAGGGGAAAAAATTCCAGAATGTAGAGTTTGTTTTTGGTGTAAAGAACGTGAGTGGGCAATTGAACAAAATAAGTAAAACTTTTTGTATGCATCCTTTTACAGGATTAGCAACAAGAGGCGACGGTGCTATACTAGCATGTTGTCGAAGCCAACCTATTGGGTGGATACAAGATAATTCTTTAGAAGACATTTGGAATAATGATACTATAAGAAGTATTCGACATAAAGTATTAAATGATGAAAGACCTAATGAATGTTCTGCTTGTTTTAATTTAGAAGATCAAAATGTAGAAAGTTTACGACAACGACATATAAAAAATAATATTCCTGAATCTCGGGTTAATCTTTATCCAAATGCTTTGTTAAAGTTAGAAGATGATTTTTCTATGCCTTTTGAGATCCCTACAATGGAAATTAAACTTAATAATCTCTGTAATTTAAAATGTAAAATGTGTCATCCATTAGATAGTACTAGTTGGAATGATTGGAATCAAGTAGAATCTTTTTATAAAGACGAAGACAACTTTATGGTCGAAGCAATCAATAATCTTAACCTCAAGAAAAAACCGTATTTAGATTTTTTTGATGATAACCCTAATTGGTGGAATAGTTTTGAAAAAATAATACCATATTTTCAAAGGGCAGAGTTTGCAGGTGGGGAGCCGTTAATGGATCCACAACATTATCGTATTTTAGACATGTTAGCACCATACGGTCATCAGATTGAAATCAAGTATGCTACTAATATGAGTGTATTAGGAATAAAAGGTGGAAGATCAGTTTGGGACTATTGGCCTAAATTTAAAAGCGTTGCAGTAAATGTTAGTATAGACGGTATAGGTGAATCATACGAACATATTAGAAGTAATGCTAACTGGAATATTATGGTAGAAAATATTAAACATATACAAACCATACCTAATATTACTCGTATCGTAGGTGCAGTATGTGTTCAAGCCGGAAATATAATGATATTAGACGAAATGATTGAATATTTTCTTGACGATTTAGGAATAGTATTCTACAACAATCATTGTGAGTATCCAAATCTATTATCAGCACAAGTCATTCCATATGATTTAAAAATAAAGGCTATAGAAAAATTAGAAGCAATTAAACCGAAACTTAAAGAGTTTAAATTGATTAAAGAAAAACCAATATTGTTAGATATAACTACAAAATTAATCAACGGAAATATTAACTATCTTAAATCTAGAGATCAAAGTCATTTATGGAAAAAATATTTAGAATTTAATAAAAAATTAGATGCAGTTAGGAATCAAAAATCTATCACAGATATTGTTCCGGAATTTTTAGATTATGTATAAAATAAATTCTAAGTGGAAGCATCAAGACTCTATTAAAATAGAATGGAATCTAGGTAAACGCTGTAATCTAGATTGCGGTTATTGTCCAGAATATATACACGATAACCACAGTCCACATACAGACATAGAAGTACTTAAACATACTGTGGCGGTTTTAAACGCATTAGAGAAGCCTGTACGTCTAAGTCTTACAGGAGGCGAGCCTAGCGTACATCCTCAGATAGAAGAGCTTCTAGAGTCTATAAATGCTGCCAATAATATAGTGTGGTTAAGTATGACCACTAATGCTACACGCACAGGAAAGTGGTATGTAGATCAATCAAAATATGTAGATCAATATGTATTCAGTCTCCATTATGAAAAAAACAGTAAAACATCACTCGAACATATTATAGCATTTCATTCTGCCAAAACCGATACAAAAATTCTAGTCCATATTATGGCACATCACAAATATATGCAAGAAGTAAAAGGTGGAGTTTTTAGTTGTAAGGCATTTGAAATTCCATATGTTATTAGGCGGATACGATGGACAGAAGGTAATCATGATCTATTTGATGACATGAGATACGATTATCATGATTTAGAATGGATTAAACAATCTACTAAAACCGCAGAACCAAACTGTATAATCGACAATGATGAATTGTTACATGCTAATGATGTAATTAAATCACATATGAATCAATTCAATGGGTGGTCATGTAATGCGGGAATAGAAAGTTTAATGATTAACTGGGACGGCGAGGTCCATAGAGCAACATGTCGTGTAGGGGGGTCTTTAGGAAATATCTATAATAGAACTTTTATAGTTCCTAAAGATACTATTACATGTACAAGGAATTGGTGTACCTGTGAAGCCGATATACCGCTAACTAAATGGAAATAATTAGATGAAGATAACAAATTTAGATCCTAAGAAGTATAAAAGATTTTTTGCGTTTGGTTGTAGTTATACAAATTACATATGGCCAACTTGGGCAGATATTATAGGACAAGATATTGAATTTTATGAAAATTGGGGTCATCCTGGTGCAGGTAACTATTTTATTTTTAATAGTATAATTGAAGCGGATACTAGATATAATTTTAATTCTGATGATTTAATCATAGTAATGTGGTCTACGAAAGAACGTGAGGATAGATATTCTAATGGAAATTGGATCCATGCTACAAATATAGGAATAGAAGAAATATATGGAAAAGAATGGGTTGATCGATTTTATATTGATTCTAGGTCTCAATTAATTAGAGATCTTGCTTATATGAAATCTATACCTTTAATTTTAGAACATAAGAATACTAATTGGTCAACTATGTCTTGGAATGAGAATATGAATAGTTCTTCTCTTCGACCATTTTTCCATAGATTACAAAGTAAAAAGAAAAAAGACGAAATGATAGATATATGGAAGAAAAACAGTAAAGACGTATATAATGGTAAAGATATACCAGAAATGATAGACGATAAAGATGTTATAAAATTATATCAAGATGTTTTTGTTAATATGACTAGCGTATTTGTATGGTTCCGTGATATATACTTGAAAGATCGTAAAGCACCCAACGATGATCTACATCCAATGCCACAGGAAGCATTATCATTTTTAGACTGGGTTTGGCCAAACAATACAATTAGTAATGAATCTAGAGAATATGTAAAATTTTGGAGTACGAAAATTTTTGATGAAATAGATAACACTAAACCTATCTTTAAACCTAATCGTTTATAATTTAGATTTTGTTACATGTGTATCTGGTTGGCAAGTGCAACTATTCATACTACATATACTAGATATATTAATAGGTAATTCTTGTTTAATAAAATTATCATTTAATATATTATATGATTTTGTTTTTCCAAATAATATCTGACCGCAGCTACCTTTAATATCTCCATTCCAACTTACATATATGGCTTCTTGATTAATATTACAATTCCATCCGCGAAAATTAGTATATCCATTATTGATATAAGTTGAATTTCCTGCTTGTATTTTTTTACCATTATCTAAAGTTGCTATACTTCTAGGGTATCTAATATTATAATTAGTTAATAATTTAATATTTTTAGAAAACCAAAAAAGATTAGGTAATCTTTTTAATTCTTTTTCTAGATATATGAGTTGAGAATTGTTATATTCTATTTTAACTAATTCTGTATCAACTACTGGTTTTGCTTCGATAAACCAACTATGTTTACTATTATTTTTCATGTAATTAATTGCTGCTACACAATCATCCCATTGATTGGGATCCATTAACACTGGAACTGTGACTTTTTTTCCTTGTTCATAAAGTATATCTGCTACTTCTATATGATGATCTATATTAGAATCTTTTATATGGAATGACAATACAGCATTATCGATAAATTTACCATAAGTATTCCACCATCGTACAGATCTAGAAGCATTTGAAACTACGGATATGTATATATTATCTTTTTTAATTTCTTTTAGGAATATACCAAAGTTTTTCCATAGTGTTGGTTCTCCTCCAGTAATAAAAAAATGAAAGTTAGTTTTACCTAATTTTTTTGTATATTGATCAAAAAGATGATTAAAGCTATTAACAAGCAAACTAATATTATCAATTGTTGGATGTGTCCTAGCATTAGAATCTGGAAAGCAATATCTACAAGAGAAATTACATACGTTATTTACGCCCCATCTTACTTCTAACGTGTTATCTGGTTGTGTTGATTTTATACTTACTGGATATGTCATAATAGATGAGAAATTTCCGGAAATATTTCACGAGATTTAGTATGTCGTATGTTGTCTAAATTATTTACATATTCCTTAAAATCAGGCAATAGATATGTGTGATCCTCGGCATTAATAAACCTCAATATGGCTTCCCATCTTTTCCAACCGTAGGGATTTTCTTTCCAAAAGTTGTCATCCTGTCTATAATTATTCCATAACCAATCTTTAAAATCATGAAACATAATTTGAATTTTTTCTTTATCTTCTTTTGGTAAAATTCTAGCACTAAGGAATGTTGGAATGTAGAGTAGATGTAAGTTTATAATACCACCACCTGCTTCATATTGATCCATTTTAAATTTGTTTATTTTTTTAAAATTTTGATTTAATTTCCATTTAGCAAAATCTATAATATGATTAATATTGAATATTTGTACAGCACAGGCTATGTGTACATGGATATTATCGGGAGTATTATCTAAAAGTTTTAAACTTTTTTCTATATCATTCCAATTAGTAGGGTATCTAATATACCAATTTTTTTCAAACAGCGCATCGATACTAAAGGCAAATCTAACCTGTCTAAATTTTGACCATATTTTTATTATTTCATTGTCGACCATTATTCCGTTAGAATTGTATCTTAACATGATTTTATCACTATATCCTAGGCGTATAATTTCATCTAGAAATTTTCTATGTTCTTTGATTATTAATGGTTCACCACCTGCAAAATAAATCTGACTTATATTAGGAATTTGATCAAATATCTCTTGCCAAAATTCTGGTTTCTTATACCAGAAATTATTAAATTCTTTTTTATCCCAACTAATCTGATTTATAACTACCTCACTCTTTGTAGCATCAATCATTTTTGAGTGATCTTCTATCCACTTACTACTATCGTGAGGACTACACATTACACATTTAAGATTACAAGTATGACCTAATCTCAAATCTAAATATCGTATAACTGGCGGAACTATTCCGTCTTCGGATGTTTCGTCAATTAATTTGTTAAAATCTAAACCTTCTTTATTCCATTCGTATAGTTCCCAAAGACGTTTACTTACAACACCATTTGATTCTTCTTCAAAACACTTAGTACAACTAGCAGGAATATTTCCTGCTAACATAGTTTTCCTAACATCTTTCATATATTCATTGTTAAAAGCATTAAGCGGTGTATCTTTTCCAAAATTAGCAGTCTCTCCGTTTTCTTTTTTAACTAATCCTACAGAATGATCTCCAGTATGTGCTCCACTAGCATTAGTAACGCAACATAGTCTAGCATCACCATTTGGGCGAGTGGCTAGATGTATCCAAGGTAGTACACAAAATGTACAAGAACCAGTTCGCTCTTTAATCATTTGACTATATTCTTTAATTTTATCTTTCACTATTTACTTAGTAATTAAATATTTTTGAAGAAATAAATAATAAAATCTACCTAAATAGATAATTTATCTTCAAAAAATATTCTAATAAATACAGATATGACACATCATGGACTTATATTTCCTTGTAATTTTTTAAATATGCAAAGATTCCTAGGAGCATATCGGATAGCATCTTTTTTACGTGAAAACAATTGGGATGTAGAAGTGATTGATTTTATGAAATTTTTTACGCTAGATGAACTGAAAGAAATCACAAAATCTAGAGTAAATTTAGAAACTAAATTCATAGGATTCTCTACATTATATAATGTATGGAATGATACGCTAGAAGATTTTATATCGTGGATAAAACTAACCTATCCTGATATACTGATCATAGTTGGTGGACAATACTGTGAAGTCCTTAATTTGAATGCTGATTATTATGTTGGCGGGTATGGCGAGAATTCTATATTAGCAATATTAAATTATCATTTTACAAATAGTAATGAAGAATTAAAACTAGATCCTAAGTGGTTATCGCAATCTAAAAACGTTGTTCAAAATGTTTATTATCCATCTGCCCCAATGAAAAGTCTATTGGTAAAATATGAAGATAGAGATTTTATTGAGCCAAATGAATGGCTCTTTATGGAATTTAGTAGAGGATGTATATTTAAATGTGATTTCTGTAACGTTCCAATGATGGGTGTAAAGGGAGACTGGACACGAGATGCAGAAGATTTTGAATTACAGATGAGAGATACATATGAACGATTCGGAGTTAAAAATTATTATACTACTGACGAAACGTTCAATGACTCAACTGAAAAACTTCAAAAATATGCCGAAGTAGTTAAAAGATTAGATTTTGATCCAATCTTTTCAGGTTGTCTTAGGGCAGATCTTTTAATCAGTAGATTGTCAGATAGAGAATTATTAGGAGAAATGGGATTTATTTCTCATTTCTATGGTATAGAAACATTTAATCATCCTTCTGGAAAATCGATAGGTAAAGGAATGCATCCAGATAGACTTAAAGAAGGTTTATTGGATTTACAATCTTATTATAAAAAACAAGGCCCGTATAGAGGACATATATCTATGATAATTGGATTACCTCAAGAAACAGAAGAGACTATCGCACAATCTGTTGATTGGATTTTTAATAATTGGCAAGGCGAGTCAATGTCTTTCTTACCATTAGAGATATCAGATAAAACACGCAAAAATACAGTAGAAAATCATATCAGTGCATTATCTAGAAATCCGGAAAAATACGGATATAGGAAATCAAATTTAGAAATTCCTCCAGATAACTTTTATATAAAGAAACATCATATAAGATTAAAATTTGCTCAAACTATTTACAATTGGCACAGTGACGGTCTTTCTTATGTACGTGCTTGTGAATTAGCAGATAACATTTTTAGAGAAAGTTTACAAAAAGATTTTAGATTAGGTACTTATAATTTACATAATCCAGGGATAACAGACATAAATGAAATATTAGAATACCCCCAAAGGATGGAAAATACATGGAAAATTGAATTAGATGCTGTCGAAAAATATAAAGAAAAAAAAATAAATTATAAAGAATAATATAATGAAGAATCATGCACTAATATTTCCATGTGTTTATCCTGATAAGATACAAAGATCTTTAGGGGGGCATCGTATTGCTTCTTTTTTACGAGAATATAATTGGGATGTTGAGGTTATAGATTATGTGTTACATTTTACTATTGATGAATTAAAAGAAATAGTTAGATCTAGAGTAACTTCTTGTACAAAATTTTTTGGATTTTCTTTTATTTTTAATGAATATGATCATAATTTCCTACAAGAATTTTTACCTTGGTTAAAGAAAATGTATTCGGATATTTTAATAATCTTTGGAGGACAAAATATTGTTGTAAATCCATATCCTGCTGATTATTATGTAAATGGTTTTGGTGAAAATGCATTGATGGCAATACTTAACTATCATTTTACAAATAGTAATAAAGAATTAAAACTAGATGATCGATGGTTATTGGTAGGAAAAAAAGTTATTACAAATAATAACTACTCTTCTGCTCCAATGAAAAGCCTATTAGTGAATTATGAAGATAGAGATTTTATTCAACCAGATGAATGGGTGTATACCGAATTAAGTAGAGGATGCAAGTTTAAATGTGAATTTTGTAATTTTCCTTTGTTAGGAGTAAAAGGTGATTGGACCCGAGATGCAGAAGATTTTGAATTATATTTAAAAAACATGTACGATAGGTTTGGAGTTAAAAAATATTATATTACAGATGAGACATTTAATGACTCAACTGGAAAAATAGAGAAATTTTCTAATGTAGTTAAAAGATTAGATTTTGATCCTATATTTTCGGGATTTATTAGAGCAGATTTATTAGTTAGTCGTCCATTAGATAGAGAATTATTAGGAGAAATGGGATTCATATCTCATTTTTACGGAACAGAAACTTTTAATCATTTAACTGGTAAGATAATAGGTAAAGGAATGCATCCGGATAGACTTAAAGAAGGTTTACTAGATGTTAGAAAATATTTTAAAAATAATACCGTATTATATAGAGGGCAACTTACTTTAATTGTTGGATTACCTCAAGAAACAGAAGAGACTATCGCACAATCTGTTGATTGGATTTTTAATAATTGGCAAGGCGAGGCTATAGTATTTAATTCGTTAGAGTTACAAGAATTTAATAGTTTAGATGCTAATTTAAGTATATTATCTAAAAATCCAGAAAAATACGGGTATAGAAGATCAAATATACCTATCCCCTCAGTTGACACATTTGAAAGTAAAAAAAAATATATACAGACTAAATTTTCAGACAAAATTTTTAATTGGGAAAATGATAATTTTACTTATTCTAGAGCATTAGATTTAGTTAATAAAATTTATCTAAAAGCACATAAGTTAGATTTTAGATTAGGTGCGTTTAATCTACATGTTTCTGGAGTAAATGATATAAATGAAACTTTAAAATGTGATCAGAAAGTTTATAATTGGTCAGCATTTGATGGAAAAATTTCTAGATATAAAAACAGTAAGATAAATTATAAATGAAAAATATAGACATAACTGACTGGACAAATTACGGAAAATTGATAGATGGTGCATATTCAAGATCTAATCTATTATATACTCCTAAAATGAATAAAAATAAAGATATACTTTGTATGTCATGGGATATACATGACCCATACCAGTATAATGATGGAAAAAAAAGAGAAGGTTTAACATTAGAGTTGATGGATTTCTTTTTTGAAAGAGAAGTAAAAAATCTACAGTTTTTTAAAGATTATGATTGGGTTCCTAAAATTTTAGATTTAGATATTTTTAATAAAAAAATATTTTTAGAATGGAATGGTGATACAGTAAATGATCTTATAAGTAAAGGATATAACATAGATGAGATTTGTCCTACATGGAAAAATCAATTACATAATATTTTAAATGATATTTTAGATTCTGGTTATTATAAAATGAGTTTATATACACACTGTTTTTTTATTAATAATAAAGGAATATTAAAAACTTTTGATTTTTATGCCTGTGTTGAGCGCAGTTATCCTTTTATAGAAATAAAAAAATTAAAAGGAATGATGGGAGAAGATTCTTCTGGAAGATTCCAAGAGGCTACTGTAAATGATTATGTAGATTTTGATTTTTTCTTTAAACAAGCTATTAAAAAATATATTAAATGGCCTGATAATGCATTGATGGAATTTTATAAGGAAAAATTTAATGAATGATTATATTGGTAATTGTAAAAATTTAATAGATTGGAATAAAGTTATAGAAAATTTAGAAAAATCTGATGAAGGTGAAATTTTTAACAAAAAAAGAATAGAAAAATTAATAGAAGATATATCTAAAGATGTAAAAAATTCTTCCGAAATCGAACATAATAAACAAACTTCTGTGATATGGAAAGAAAATAATTATTTTTTAGACTCGATCAATTTTAAATTATATCGACCTGGAAAAAATTACGAACATACAATTTGTGATATAATTTCTTCTTTTTTAAAAGGAAAATATTTAACGTCGAGTATAAGTAGAGTAGATCCTGGATTCACAGTAGGAATACATAGGGATTCAACACCAAATTTATTGTTAGATAAAACTGTTAAGAGATATGTTATTTTTATAAATCCTCCAGAAGTGGGACAAATCTTTATATTAGGAGATGAATGTTTTCATAATGAAGAATTAGGAAATATTTATGAATGGAGAAATATGGATTTATTGCACTCTGCTGCTAACACTAGTTTTAAATCACAATATCTTTTTCATATTGAGTGTAAATTTGATATATAAATATTTTTTATAATTGAGGATTTAAAATGGCAACATATATTGGTAATTGTGCTGATCTAATTGATTGGAAAAAAATTACTGCTCCGTTGGATGATATAGTTTCGGATGAACTATATAACGCCGATACGATGAGACTTTATGAAAATCATTTTCTCAATAGCACTAATCAATTAAGTGATTTTTTAAAAGATCAAGTTGCTACGAGTTCAAGTCAAATAGATTATAATTTATTTTTAATCAAAGAATGGTCTTCAAAGTATAGACTAGATACGATTGGTTTTTCTTTATATAGACCTGGAAAACATTATGATGCTACAGTAGATAATATTTTAATAAAACTATTAGGAGGTAATATTACTACTACATCAATAAGTAGATTAGATCCTGGCTATAATGTACCTATCCATGAAGATTATACTAATATAAAAGAACCAAACTATGATCCTAATAAAAAAGTTTGTAGATATGTTATTTTTATTACTCCTCCAGAAACTGGACAATTCTTTACATTAGGAGATGAATGTTTTCATAATATAAAAATTGGCGAAATCTATAAATGGGATCGTCCACAACAACTACATTGCGCTGCTAATGCTAGTTATAAGATAAATTACCTTTATCATTTACAAGTAGAATATTAAAAATATGAATGATTTATCTGGATTAACGGCATTAGTTACTGGCGGCGGCCAAAATATAGGATTAGGAATCTCGAAAGCTTTGGCAAAACGAGGTGCTAATATTATTGTAGCACAGCGTTCAAAAGAAATAGCAAACGATTGTGCTAAGATGATATCTAACAATTATGGAGTAAAATCTATTGCGATATCGTGTGATTTAACAAAACAAAACGATATAGACATGTTATTTAAAGAATCCCAATTATATTTTGAAAAAATAGACATTTTAGTTAACGGAGTTGGTGGAAGATTGGGAATTGATTCTATTAAAATAGAAGATCTAACACTAGATCAAATAAATGATAGCATGGATTTAAATTTTAAAACTGCTTTTTTATGTATGAAATCGGTTTTTCCGTTGATGAAAAAACAGAATTTTGGAAGAATTATTAATGTAACAAGCCATATCACTGAAGGTTTCCATGCCTATAGTGCTCAATACAATATAAGTAAACAGGCATTAGTTAGTCTTACAAAAACAGCAGCAGTTGAATGGGGAAAATATAATATTACAGTTAATGCTATATGTCCTGCTGTAGGTAATGAGAAAATTAAAGTATTAGAAGGCACAGATTTACACAACCTAATACTTAAAATGATACCCACGGGACACTTATCTACTTCTGAAGATGATGTTGGATCTATAGTTTCATGGTTAGCAAGTAAAGAGTCAAGATCTATTACAGGTACAATTCAATATGTAGATGGCGGCGTACATATAAATGGTTTAGGTTCAGATGGCGATAAAACTTTTCACGAAGCTATTAAAAAAACAACACGAGTGCCATAAAATGGAAAATGTTTTATTTTTAGGACAATTTAATGAAATAAATTGGAATGATATATTGGAGGATTTAGAAAATAAAAAAGGTATTAGTATAAATCCTGATTTTTCTAAATGGAATTTAAATACACCAGGATACTTGCAAATTTATAAAATATGGAAAGATGCTAAATTTAATTCTAATGCTATTGAATGGATAAATTATTATCCCGAAGATCACTATCCGACATCTGTTGTAGACTCAATAGCAAGATTTTTAAATGTAATTCCTTTACGATCTTGGATCAGTCAAATCAATCCTGGATATTTTGCTCCATGGCATTGGGATGTAGACGATAATGAAACTGAATATTTAAAATTAGGAACGCCAATAAGGTATAGTTGTTTTATAGAATCTCCTTCGCATGGCCATATATTTATAATTGGAAATGATTATCTTTACAATCAAGATCAAGGGAATTTATATCAATGGATAGATTATAAAGAATGGCATAGTGGGATAAATGCCGGAATGGTTCCAAAATATATGTTTCATTTAATTGGAATCAAACGTAGTTAATTGTAATGTGTATCTATTGTCGTATCCAATATTAACGCACCCATGATAACACAGTGGATCTACCCATTGATATAAATCTCCTGCTTTATAATTTGTAATAATATTATCTTCCCAAACAAAAATATGTCCTGGTTTAAAATCTTCTAGAAACATAGTATATCTTTTTGGATTTTTAATGTCTATTAAATGCGGATCGAAATGCATCGGTTGCATTTGTCCCGGTAATAATTTAATTATCCACCAAAGAATCTGTCTATTGTCATTTGGCAATTTAGGCAATACTATATTAAATTCTTTCATATCATTGGATTTTTCATTAAACTGCTGGAAGTAATGATTTGATTGACTATAACCTTCTCTAGCCCGTTCTAACGCTTCTTCCAATAATGGATTATCTTTCCATCTATACGGTTGCCATACAGGTGTTGTGTCTCCATTGTGAGATTTTATATGACTCATTAAATTTTCAGTTATTAATTCTTTATAATTGCCAATATATATCATCTTTTTTTACTCGTAAGTAGCACATTGAAAAGTTAGTCTTGGGCTATAACCAATATTAGACGCTCCGTGTATTATATTTGGATCATCATAAACCCACATGTCTCCTAGTTTATAGTCGGTAATAAATGTTTTATCATATATGAATATATGACCAGGTTGATAATCTTGTAAAGGCATCCAATATCTAATATAATTAGTTTTATCTGGTAAAAACACATCTTTATGCATCGGCATAAAATTTCCTGGAGTCATTTTTATGAACCACCATTGCTCGTATCCTTTTGTTTGAAAAGGAAGTTTTACTTTAAATGGAAAACTACGAGAGTCATATGAATGCCAATATGTTTTTGTTAAATCGTAACCACATTCTGATGCTATACGAAATTCTTCTGTATCAGGATTTTCGCTTTTTCCTGGTCTCTCAACGCCATCGTTTGACATTATATAATCTACCCATCTTGGATCTATCCAATTTTTAAAATTTCCTATAAATTTCATTAGTAACTCTCTAAATGATCTATATTTAATTTTTTTCTAAATGAATCTGAAAATTTACCATCAATTCTTAATCCGTAACTTTGCTCTATTATTTTTTCTCCACCATGCCAATCTTGATCATTCCACCATGCTGCTCTGGTATTTAGATAAATTTTATTTTTTGTATTAGGGTCCCATAAGTAAAATGCTTTTTTTGTATTTGGTCTAATATGTATAAATTCATTTCTATGTAATGTATACGTTTGGTTATTTCCTTTATTTCCATCAAAATCTCTATGCTCAAATGGTATACCATCAGCTTCGCAATGAAAAAATATTACTCTTCCTATACTGTCAAAGATATTATCTTCTATCATTTTCTCTACCCACTTAACAACATTTGGAAAATAAGCGGCTTCTTCCGTTAGTTTTCTTGGAGATGATCTTTCATCCCAACTACCTTGTTCCCATAAGAAGTAATAGATGTAAGGATCATATGCTCCCATAGCCATTTTTATATATCTAGTAAATTTATTCCTAATTCTAAAATCATGGAAGTCTTTATATAAATCAATACCTCCTTTTTTTACAGGATTATCATCAGGGAGGGCTAAGAATTCTTCTATTGCTTTATAAATTGGTTTCCAGTGTATATTATAACTCATGTCTTTAAAATCAAAACCTGGTTTCATCCATGTACCTTCTTTAGCAAACTCTCTAGATTCGCTAAATCCTCTATATATTTCTGGTTGTAATTTTTCAAAGGTGTCCATGTCTATATATGGTTCTATATCAAAATAAGGTTGATTATTAATCCCCTTAATCATGGGTATCTCCTATATTTTTCAGGAATTAAATCTGGCAAAGGTAATCCTTTATTTAATAATGCATCTCTTAAAATAACTTGATGTACTAGAGGAGAAATTGGATATCCTGGCAATATATCTGCCCACGCTTCTGTTTGTATTTCTTCTAAATCTATAGTTCTAGCATCAGGCCATTGTATAAGTTTTACAAAAACGCCATTAATTAAAAATGGATAATGTGCCCTAATACCACTTTTTTCTAATGGAATAATAGACCAGTTGTTTTTATATGCTATTTCCTTTGTCTTTTGCACTAATTGGCTTAGATAAATTTGTGGTTGTTTTGGATTTCTACCTATATCAGCACTACATCTTATCCTAAAATTTGCGGATGTTTTTTTATAAAGTTCTTGTATTTCTTTTAGGCAATATTCCATTTGTGACATATCGTCTAATGTATAACTAATATCTTTTATTGTTAATCCTAGTTTAATACAATTTTCAATACCTTCTACTTGCTTTTTTCTTATTTTTAACCCGTGATAATCTGGATGATTTAATCCAATAGTCCAAATTAGTTGTTCTATCTCGGTAAATTTTTTAGCATAATCTAAATCAGATAATCTAACCCCATTTGAAAGTATTATTGTTCGTCTAGGTTGTATAGGTAATTTGAAAACAGAATTAATTAATATATCCAAATCTTTTCTCATAGTTGGTTCTGCACCAGCTAATGCTAATCCGTATCCGTCATTTTCCCAAGACATTATTTGATCTAATATTGCATCGATTGATCTATCTTTAGACATATTATCTGGTACTTGATAACAGTGTTGACATTTAAGATTGCAATGATTTGTTATATCTATAAAATAACCTTTTGGTAAATCTATTTTATATTTGTAATTTAAATAAAACTCGGCATCGGGCTCTATTAAATTTTCGCTATAACCATGGACCGGGCAATTTTTTCCAATCCATATTTCATCGTTTTTTTCAAATTTTGTTCCAGAAATATGTCGATAACAATATTCACATAATGTCATAGTATCATTTAATTTTAACATTATTGGTATTTATGATAAATTAGTTTATATGAAAACATTTAGAAATTTAAAATACAAATATTATTATAATACTGTTCCTGGAGAATCTTCTTGGAGGAATAATTTAATTTATACAAGTCTAGTGTCAGAAGATTTTAAAGTATTTGTACAATGGTATTATAACGATGGAGTATATCATGCTGGACAAAATCAAGTAGTAGATCCTGCACTTATGGATGAAAAATGGCAAAGAGAAATAAAATTTTTATCTTTAATGGAAAAACATTATCCAGATATGATTCCTAAAATATTACATATTAATCAAAAAGAAAAGAAAATATATTTAGAAATAGATGGTGTAGATTTCTGGCAACGTAGTTTAGACAGTAATTCTAGTTTTGATAAAATCTTGCCTAATTGGCAAGAGCAAATGCTTGATATAATTAAAGCACATAGAACTCTTGGTTTATACAAATATTCTATGCATCCTAGTAGTTATTTTATAATAGATGGTAAACTTAAAAGTATTAATTACTTTTTTACATACAATGAATTAGAATCTCAGATATCAATTAAAGATGTTGAAAGCCATATACATAGTAACAGACAGATAGAAATAAAAAAACATCTAGATAAATTGGGAATTAAATGGGACATACCTCAATCTTTTGAAACACTAAATCAATTATGCTGGGAAAGTTTTAGAAAAAATTATCCTGAAGAATTTATTGAGAAAGTTAAAAATATAGCATGTACAAAATAATACCTTGGTCTCCTTCTTTAGATTTAAAAGAATTTTATGCTAATGCAGCATCTAGAGGATTTGAAAATAACGCCAATCAAAAGATGTTAGTAGACTCGTTTAATACTGAACGTGAAAAGCAAGTTTGGATTTTGTATTGCGGTGATACTGCTGTCGGCAGTGTTGCTGCCCATAGTTTTGATAATGTAATGGGTAAAAATAGTTATAGGATTGCTGCTCGTACTTGTGTGTTTACTGATTTATTATCTGGAAATTACAGAAACGCCTTACGAGGTATTAGTTGTATCACTAAAAATCAAAACCCAACAGCACAATTTTTAATCCCTACTTGTATTAATTGGGCACCTTCGGGGGCTAACTTATACATTACTACTAATGAAAGTGAAGTTGGAACACAACGACTAGTTCATCGAATTTTTGGGCCATCTATGGAAAAAACAGGACAGATGAAACGCATTAAAGATGTTGAATATAGGGGTGCATTACAGACAGTTTGGCAGTTATTTCCGGATAAATTTTTTGAAATTCTAAATAAATATCCTCAATGGGAATAAATAGTATTAGAGGAGAAAACTATGAATTACTCTAAATTTCTAGAAACTATTTCTGATGTGATATATCTAGCTCCATCACGTTGCGGTAGAACTTTTTATGAATGTCGCATTAAGGAAAATGAATCAAATATATCTGTTAGGTTTATTTTTACACAAAAATATATTGATTCCGATCATAGACTAAGAAAAGATAGACTTTTTCCTGATTGCTTAAAGATTCATGAACAGTGGCATCAAACGGGCATGGCTATTGGAACATTAGAGTATTTTTTAATAGAAAACAATATTCCTTATACAATCAATGATGAAAACGTAGAAGAATATGTTGAAGTTTTCATTGATTCAAATAACATTGAAAATGCAAGAATAAGTATAGACAAATATACCCATCATAATCATACTAATCGCGGATTTGATATATCTACTCCGGTTGATGATATTACTTTTGATAAAATAAACAAGATGATTGATGATTTTATGATTGAACATCCTGATAATTATAAAATAGTAATTACAGATAATGAAACAATTGAAAATTTATACACCTTATCTACTACTACAATGTTAGCAACTACCCAAAATTATGATTTGAAACAACAGCAAATGATGGCTCCGTTGATAGTATCAATTCCTTCTAAAACAGTAAACAAAAGAGATTTTTACAATACAGGAAGATTATATTGCAAGATCGGGTTAACTGCACACGATGCGGGATATCATACAGGGTATAATAATTGTTTTAATTATGAAGATCCGAGATTTAAGCGAGTTGAAGATGTACTTCATATGAAATTTAATGAAATAGATCACGAAAATTATGTGCTAAGATGCTTTATTTCTATAGGTAAAAGATACGACTACTCAAAAGCATTTAATTGGCATCCGTTTGAAACTAGAATCATAACTAGCAGACCAAAATTATCAAAGGAATTTATAAAAGTTGAAGCATAAAATATGTTAAAAGTAAGATATATTTCTATAATTTTGGACTCAAAGGCCCCAAGATTTTTTATTCATGATTCTGATTTAATAAAGTTAATTCATAGAGAATACATTGATACCGGAAAAATGATTTCTATGTTTGAAACTATATCTGATAATGATCGTCGCAAAGAAGAAATTTTTATTTTCAAATCAGAAAAAGATTATGAAGATTTTAAAAATAATGAAATAATAGCCTATATCTACAAAGTTAGGCTATTATATAATATTCATTATCATATTGATCATGCAGTAAAAATAGAAGAAATTTAATATTTTTTTAAGCTGCTGAACCGTTGTCGAGGTTAATCCAACTACTATTTTGATACCCCTGGAATTTATTAACGGTAGTATTATAGATTATCATACCATTTGCTGGAGTTAAGTTTCCTCTATTAGTAGTTGTATAAGAGCCAAATTGAACATACCCACTAAATTTACCAGATCCATTTACATCTAAATGAGTACTTGGATTTGTTTTATTAATTCCTAAATAACCATCTGAAGTTATAATATGACCTATTCCTGAAGAAGGGTCAGATGTAGCCTGAGTAAAAAAGATAATTGATCCAGGTACTGCACCTGATGAAACAGATTTGTTTGGATCAACACAAAATACTATTCCTGATGTGTTAATAAATGAATTACCATCATATCCTTTAGCTTGGAATTTACTAATAAAATCTCCAGAACTTAAAACTGTAGGAGAATTTAAAGTTCCTCTAGATGATTTAAATTCTATTTGGGGCGATCCGTATGGTGGATTTATTGATCCATTAATAGAAATAACAGCATCGTCACTATTATTTTCACCCCAATACAACGACAATTGATTATTATTTGACTTGCTACCAATTTTAATAATCTTATAATCTGTTGTTGGAAATGTTGATGAAGGAACATTACTATATAACGTAGAAGTAGTTATACTGTAATCGGTTCCGTTAATAACTAAATTTTGACCATTTGCTATTTTATAAGTAGAAATATTTAAATCTGAAGTAAGTGTCCCACCATTACCACCACCTCCGGATACAGTACTCCAATTAACATCGTAATCGGTACCTGAAACTTTACTTAATACTTGACCAGTAGTTCCACCTGTTGGAATTCGTGTAGCTGATCCAGTATAACCAATTGGTCCTTGTACAGTGCTTGCTGATCCAACAAAACCAACATCACCTTGCAATCCTCTTGATCCAGCAAAACCAACATCACCTTGCGAGCCAACGAAACCAGTACCACCCCCACCGCTAGCAGTTACTACTCTTCCGCCGGACGTAGTTCCGTCGCCCACATAAAGCAATTTGGTATCAGTAGTATAGATTAGTTCTCCTTCAGCGGGTGTAATCGTTACTCTTTCGCTATCGGTACCTCTGCGTATTTTAAGTGACATGAATAAACTCCTAGATCAGTTATTTTTATTTATCTGATCTAGAGATACTTAAATCCACTTTGACTTAAATTCTTCTAGTTCACGCTTACTAAGATCAAATTTCTTAGCAATTCCGTCCTCATCACGAAGGTCTTCAAGTAGATCTAACCATTTTTCATTGCTAATTATGCGCTTTAGCAATGCTACTTCTAACTTGCTAACCTTAACAGAGTCTACAGCATAGTCTTCAAATGCTTCGCAAGCTAATGGAAAATATGGTTTAGCAAGATCGTACATAGCACGAGCAAACTCCTGTATTTCCCACTGTGCATGGCTATCCATACGTAGACGAGCCATATGTAGAAAGTTCTTTAGGTTAGCCTTCCAATAGCACTCAGTATATCCACCTACCGGAAGGATCGCGCGAGCAGTTTCTCTAGCCAGGCCAAAGTCGTTGATATGACGTTCGTAGAGTTCATAGTTGTGATCCCACGCTCCGTGCATATCGTCAATGATGTGTTGTCTCTGGATGTCGTCGAGTTCACCCGCTCTACCTTGCTTATTGGTTGTACTTTGAGGCTTGAGGTTCTGCGGTTCGGGTATATAGAATTCATCGGTAATGACCGAGTAACGGGCCGAATATTCATTTAAACTTGCTGTCCTATGTCTAACTAATTGTCTCATCACAAAGATAGGGAGTTTAATATGGAATTTAACTTCACACATTTCGAAAGGAGTAGTATGCTCGTGCCGCATTAGATATCGTATTAGTCCACGATCACCTTGTACTTTCTTAGTGCCTTCACCGTAGCTAACACGGGCTGCTCGGACAATAGCATCGTCGCTGCCCATATGATCTACTAGTCCTACGAACCCGTGATCTAATACAGGAACATAAGACTTATCAGTATCAAAATTTATCTCATTGCGTAGTGTCATTTCTTCCTCTTTAGGATTCGGTTAGTGCTCTTAATAACATCTTTTTTAAGTTTTTCAACATCGAGTCTAAAATCAATGTGTTCAATCTGCTCTTCGTGTAGCTGGAAGAATTCATAAAGATTTCTAGGTAAATTACCATCATTTGAATTCTTATCAGCATCTTTTAGTACTACATGCCAGTTCTTACCATCTTTAAATGTAACCATAACACTATGTAGGTAAGGCAACGGTACGGCTGAAAGATCAACATCTTCAAATATTTCAGGCCATTGGTCTACTATATTTTTATTGAGGGGCCTCTTCGTTGACTTTGCCACGCGACTCTTTCTTCTTTGGCGGATCAAGATCATCCGCTATCTTCTTTAGTCTAGCTGCTTCCTTGTAAAGACGGTCAGCTTCACTACGATAGTCACGGGCTGTCGTTAATTCCTTAGCAGGCTTTGGCTTAGTTTGATCATCAATGATGACGTCACTCTTGCTTGGCTTCTTGGTTAGGTCTTCAATCTGGATGTCCTGTGTCTTTGTTTCTGGACGATTTTTGTGTGGCATATCAGCCTTAATAGCAAGATCGTCGAGTGTAACACCCTTCTGTTCAGCAATCATAAGATTGAGTTCATCTAGCGGAATCTCATCCACTAATGATGGAGTCATGATAACACCGCTTGTAGCGACCTTAACAAGCTTTCCTGTCATATGAAGTTGTTCCAAGATGTTTGATCCGTCGCTAAAATAGCGACTCGAAAGGTGATCACCTAACTCGTTGGACTGTTGACCCTGTGGATTCTCTAACTCTGTCATTAATGTATTGTGATACACTTCTGTTAACGAAGATGTTCCAATAACCAATGCAGAGAAAGCATCGCCGGGGAGTGTGCGATAAATCACGCACACCTTAGCCCCATTATGCTTCATCTTGCCTACATGCTTAAGCATCTGTAGGAGCAGCCTGTGGTGCAGTAGATTGTGGTGCAGCCGCCTGAGCAGCCTGAGCAGCAGCAAGGAATGCTTCTAACTTGGCATATACTGTTCCAACTGGAACCATTTCGTTTGGCTTAAATGCGCCACGCTGGCTAGCAACGTCAATAATGCTCTTCATAGCAGCAAGATCGTTAATATTTAATTCTGGGTTAGCGGCTGGGGTTTCTGCTGGGGTATTCGTCTCATCGACCATGTATGTCTCCTTTTGATGATGTATTATTATATAACCGTTTTTATTAATGGTCTACCTTATTTTTGGCCAAGTACGGACAACCTAGCAAAAACATAGTGGACTCGTATGGATCTTCAAATGCTAAAGCATGGTATCCAACGATCTTGTTATCGGATAACTTGGTTAGATATCCAAAGAAAAATCTAGACTTTAGATTTGTATAGATCCATTTTAGTATTGCGTCCTGCTGCTGATAGTAGCTCATATCACCAACATCGATTGGATCTAGGTGAGGAGGTAGGAATCGTAGTCTCCTACTCTCCAACACGTTTAGCGGGAGTACCTTAAACTCTTTCATTCCTTAAACTCATAGTGGCTGTATACACCAAAGGGTGGCTTGATAGTCTCATTACCATGGATGATGAACACTGTATCGCAATAATCAGGATCGCCCCAGCTACCGAACGGATAACCATCTGTAAACATGATGAACTTCTTAGGAACAAGATTCTCGTCCTTCATCATTTGCCAGTTACAATCAAAGTCAGTACCGCCACCACCCTTAGGCTCATAACTTTCAAACTCATGGATGCTGTCAGCAGTAATGTCAACGACATTGTAGATGTCAGTGTCAAAGCACCACAGCTTAATGTGGAAGTCCTTAAACTGATCCATGATGCCCTTGATCTCGCTAAGGAAGTCACGTGCCATCTTGTTAGAGATCGAACCACTCATATCAATAGCAACAGCAACGTCAATAGTAGTGTCGTAATTCATACCTGGAAGGATAGCATTAGTATGCCAACCTTTGCGTGAAGGACGCATCCAAGTATAGTCATTGCGGATAGTGCTCTGGATCTGCTGCTTGAGAAGTTCACGCCAATCAATCTTAGGCTCAGTGAGCTCGCTAATCAAACGACGCACACCTGAGGGGATATTACCAGCGGAACTCTGTGCAGCACTGATCATCGCTTCTTTCATCTCATCGCGGATCTTGCGTAGTTCATCCTTAGTATACTTCTTACGCTTGCTCTTGCCTTCCTTATCATCATCTCCTTCACCGTCTTGATCGAGATGCTGATCCAATAGTTCGCCAAGTTGCTGTAGTTGCTGTAGATCATACTTGCTGTGGATGATATCGTAGATCTCTTCAGCACTCTTGCCACGATACTTGTTATCTTGGAAGATTTTAACCTGTACAATCTTATCACCAATGCGATCGTCTACAAGGATCTGATTGATAGCATAGTCGCAAGCGATATTCCAGATGTCAGGCTCGCGATTGTTACGGCGACCCATATGATCAAATACATTGTGGAGAACCTCATGGCAAAACAGAAACTCTGTCTGCTTAGGGGTCAACTTATCAACGAACGTAGTGTCGTAGTAAAAGTGACGACCATCAGTTGCTGCGGTATTGATATGTGGGTCGTCAGTACAATCTACCATACGTAACCGTGTAGCGAGATTACCAAAGAAACTATGACGGAGCAACAGTCCAACGCGGGCTGTAATAAGTTTCTCTTCGATTTTACGACCTTCAATACGTGGGGATTTAGCAACTGCGGTAGCCATGAGATTCTCCTGTGTTATATACATATAATAGCACAGTTAACTGGATTGTCAACTGTGCTAGAATTGCTTACTGGTTAGCAGCGATCACATACTTGCCGAAGCGATCGTGAAACTCATCGAAGTTCTTCAACCTGCTAGGATCAATTGGTAGATCGTAGCTCGAAAGCGCAATCTTAGCACCCATAACAGTGAGCTCAGTCTCGAAGTTATCCATCATGAAGCGGAAGAAGTTGTCTGCCATCTCGTTCCAGTTAGGAACTTTCTTCTGATCAGCATCCTTAAGTTCGTAGCAGAGGGAGACAGTTAGCGAATACATCGCGCTAATCTCCTTGACCTTAAGTTCCTTAACCTTGCCCTTTAGGATGTCGGAAGGATTAGGCATACGTCCAGCAACCTTACGGTGTGCCATGAACTTTACACCAGTGCCCTCACCAACAGCGCCGCTAACTAGATCGGCAAGTGTAGCATCACCTAGATCATCGTCGAGCAACTCGCTAACGAAACTCCAAGAACGCGGCGTAGCAAACGAGCGGCTAGCAGTTTTAGGATCGAAATCGTACAAGTCCTGCTTGGCAAAGCTGATGTAACCAACAACGTCCTTGTGGATCTTGTTAGCAACAGCCCACTGGAACCAGTCATCAAAGTCAACACGTAGTTCAAGATGTACGAAACGATTAGCAAGCGGAGCAGGCATACGATAAGTAACGCCCTTGTCTGCTTCACGGTTACCAGCAGCAACAACGATCACATTGTCGGGTAGTTTGTAAGTGCCAACTCGACGATTGAGAACAAGCTGATAAGCAGCAGCCTGGACGCTGGGAGGAGCACTATTCATCTCGTCTAGGAACAAGATAACAACTGGATGCTTGGCAGCAAGTTCCTCAGTAGGAAGTTCTACGGGAGGCGCCCAGCTCATCGTGCTATCTGTTGAGTTAAAGTAAGGGATACCCTTGATGTCAGTTGGCTCCCAGAGCGACAAGCGCACGTCGATAACATGGGCATCCATCTCAGCACCAAGCTGATGAATAGCATCGGACTTGCCAATGCCTGGAGGGCCCCAAAGGAATACTGGACGACGCTTCTTGAAT
>Ga0114975_10000320_pt1 | contig 35973 bp, 65 predicted proteins | sample S_130626_EF_Meta_FD_87031 | JGI IMG/M metagenome (GOLD analysis project Ga0114975, IMG submission 87031) | Freshwater microbial communities from Lake Simoncouche, Canada to study carbon cycling - S_130626_EF_MetaG | ecosystem: Environmental > Aquatic > Freshwater > Lake | place: Lake...
GAGATTTTTTAATCATCTCATCTTCCATTTTTTGATATATCACCGGGTCAACACAAATGGTGAATTTTACTTTTTTATCTTCTTCTTTTTTTCTTAATTTCATAATGTCTCTTTATTATAAATATCTAATAAAATACCAAAAGTCATACTTTGTATAAAAAAAACATTATCTTTGCTTTATGAAGAAGTCGATAAACATAATTAATAAGAAAGCCAGGTTTGAATATGAATTCCTCCAAACAGATATTGTGGGAATTTCACTACTTGGTAGCGAGGTTAAATCAATTCGTCAGGGAAAAGTTTCTATCTCCGAAGGGTATTGTTACTTCAAGGACGGTGAGTTATTTGTTAAGGGTATGAACATATCCGACTATGGGTTTGGTTCATTCCATGAGACCGTTAGGGACCGTAAATTACTATTGAAACGAAAAGAGTTGAATAGTTTGGAGTCAAAACTTATGAATGGTTTAACCATTGTTCCTTACCGGGTCTTTATTAATGAGAAGGGATTGATTAAGATGGAGATTGCTCTTGCTAAAGGTAAAAAGATTCATGATAAGAGAGAAAGTATCAAGTCGAGAGATATTGACCGGGATATGAAAAGAAATTTGAAATAAAATTAATAAAATGTTTGGTGGAATGAAAATAATAACTATCTTTGTGCTCACAAAACGAAAGATATGAACTTACCACAACACAACATTAAGATTCAACACGAAAAATTTGGTATATTAGTTAATGAAACATTCATGAACGCCACCCAATTCAAGATATTTTTGAGTATGATTCAAGGATGTGTTGAACTTAGAAACGACCTTACTTTTTTTAATGGGTTAGATTTTTTGGTTCACATTCCATTTAAACATTTGGTGGAATCAATTATAACAACTAATGTGGATACGTCATTAACCTTGGCGGAACACTTGATTAAGAAATCCAAAATGGAGACAGTATAAGGATTTCCAAGTTAGATTAAACTTGGTGGTGGAGTCGGTACAACTAGTACAGACCTAAAAGAGGGACACCGTGTCCCTCTTTTTTTATTGTTGTTTGTCAAACCAAATTCCAAAACCACAATTATTTTTAATGTAATCATAACATTCGTCGTGAATACTATCAATCATCTCATCCCACTCACCCCATTCTCCCATCCCAATATCATCATAAATTTGGTTTAATGTTTTATAAGTGTCATCACCATTTTCATCTTGAGATAATAACCTACTTTCACCCCAACCCCAATTAATAAGAACTTGAGTCTCTGTTTCATCTAAATCAATTCTTGATTCATAGATGTCAAGGTATACATATTCATCAGGTCCGTTTATGGGTATTTTAATACCTTTTCCATCTTCATTTAATTTACTTAAAGCATTCTCAGTAAATTCTTCTGCTCTTTCTTCACCAACTTCTTCGATTAAATTCGGTAAAAATTCATCTAAATCATAATCCATTGACCGGGCAATAGATTTAGTATTTGGGTTTGGATAACCCATTTTATTCATTACTTTTAAAAATTTGTTTAACTCGCTCATATTATTCATAATTTCTTAAATTCCTCCAAGGCATATCAACACCTATTAAATTATTTTCTATAAATGTTGTTGGGTTATCATCATGACCAAAACAATAGACTTCATTCGCTCTAAATCCTTTTTTAAATTCCATAAAATCCTCATCATAAGATTTAATGAAAATAAATGTTTCATCAGTGTAATGAAAATCAGAGTAAGGCATTACTGGAACTAAAGTATTCTCATGTTCAATTGAAGATGAGATTAATTCTCGGTCCCAAGATAAGATAGTTGCCATTGAGTAATCCCAAGAATCCATTTCTATTTGACCTGTATCATCACAAGCTGGACATGTTTCTAATCTACGGCCATAACATTCAGGACAAGTTTCATCGGTACTACCATCACATTGAGGACAAGTTCGATTACCTGCACCATTACAATCCCAACATGATTCTTCTTCATTATCAGGGTCAACTCCACTTCCTTCGCAAGTATCACAGGTAACTTCTCCGGAGCCATCACATTCAGTACAAGGAATTTCACCCTCTCCATCACATTCTTGACAATCAATTTGACCATCACCACCACATTCTTGACAAGTTTCACGATGATTATCGCCTTCACTATATACCATAAATAAAAACATTGACTCATTCAACATTTTATCACCTAATTCAAAATTACCAGTTTTTTTATGGGAATAAATTAAAAATGTTAATTTTATTATATTTTCGGGGCCAATCATTTTAAAGTAATCCGGTTGTTTTGAGACCAATCTAATCAATTCGTCATATACCTGTTGAGGAACATCATAATATTCTATTAAGTCCTCTAGTTTTAATGCAAGTTTTTTTAATTTTTCGCTCATATTTTATAAAAAATAATACCAAAGGTATTGTAATAAATAGATTTATTTACTAAATTAGTTCAATAAATTAATCACTATGAGAATTAAAATAACTGAACAAGAAATTTTTGATAATCCAAACGATATGTTGTTGGGTTCATTCGTTAGAAGAAAATATTTAATTGAGTCTAACAAAAGGAAATTATCAAAAATTGATAGAATGTCTATCTTAGAAACTAAAGGGGAAGAACCTGAAGTATGTTTGGTTTGTGGTAAGTTAAGTCCTTATACTTTTTCTACTCATATTGACTTAAGAGTTGGATATGTTGGTGGTGCAGGACAAGGATGTTTTGAACCTGAAAAATGTTTGAAAAAAAATTAAATAAAATTGTTGTGGGAATGAAATAAAGTATTATCTTTGTACTCAACAAAAACCCATACATCATGTCACAAATAACAATTTCTAAAGTTCGTAATTATCAAGGAACAAACTCATTCGTAAACAAAATGAAATCAGTTGTAAATCAATATGGTTCATTAACAATCAAACAAGTGGAAGCAGTCGAAAAATGTTTAAAATCATCAACAGTTGTTGTGTCTAAAGAATTACCTGAAGACGTTAAAAGAATCGTGGATTACACCGGAGAGAACTCTTTTGTTAAAGAGATAGGTTCTAAGTTCAAACAATACGGTACATTAAGTGAAAAACAAGTTAGTGCTGCTATTAACCAAATCCAAAAGGAGGAGGATAAAGAAAGAACAATTCGTATGAATTGGCCAACCGAAGGGGAGACGATTAAAATCACTCGTAAAGTTGGTGAGGAATTGAAAAAGACTTATGGTCTTCAATTCAACCCTATCTTACTTGACATTACAAGATTGAAAGCGGTTAGTCCAAAGGCGGTTCAATTCGCAGGGAAGATGACAATCAAACGAGGAAAAGTTTGTACTTGTTGTGGAAGAACATTAACTGATGAGTTCTCAATGTTGACCGGAATTGGTAAGTTATGTGCTAAACACATCAGAGTTCCTTACATCACCGACAAGAGTCAAGCAGAGAGATTCCGTAACGAATACCTTGAAAGAGTTGAGGAGATTGGGGAAATGGTGTTTTGGATACCAAAGTCGCAGATTGTGAAATGGGATGGGATGACCGAGACGATATTAAGAACAATGTAAGATATGGAAAATATTTTCAAAGTTGCCAAATATCAAGAAATTGAATCCGGATTTACTCACATAGGTTATGACGAATATGTTGTAACCTATTGTAAATCAAAAAAAGTTCATCTTCTTAGAATTATTGTTAATGGTCAGTTTACCGAACATACAATAAATTTAATTGATGGTAATAGTGGATATAAAAACAATATCCTTAAAGCTATTAGTGATTATAAAAATGGTAGGTTAAAAAGTAACCCTGACCATATTGTTAAAAAAAGCATAACATTCAGTGCAATATCACAGATTTATAGTAAAAACATAGTTAATAACGTCAAAAATTATTTGATGGGTATTAACAAAGAAGAGAGAAGAGATACATTAACAAAATTTGAATTGATATAATGGAAAGAAAGTTGGCGTCAGTTAGACGAATTAGTGATATCCAAGAAATTCCCGGGGCAGATATGATTGAATTGGCAATCGTGGATGGTTGGAAAGTGGTTGTGGCAAAAAATGTTGGTCACAAAGTTAATGATTTGGTTGTATATTGTGAGATTGATTCATTCTTACCAATCAGAGAAGAGTTTGAATTCTTACGTAAGAGTTCATTTAAGAAAATGGTTGACCAAGAGGGTTTCCGTTTGAGGACCGTTAAGCTTCGCGGTCAGGTGTCTCAGGGATTGATTTTACCGATGAGTGTTTTATATGACAATCGTGATTTATCCGCGTTTGATGAATTAACTGTTGGGGATGATGTGACAAGTATTTTGGAAATTGTAAAATACGAACCACCAATTCCGGCAGAACTAGCCGGAAAGGTTAAAGGATTGTTTCCATCATTCATCCGTAAAACTGATGAAGAGAGAATTCAGAACTTGGCATCCGAGTATGATGAAATGAAGAAACATACTTACTATGTAACAGAAAAGTTAGATGGTTCTTCCGCAACATTCTATTTTAATAACAGTGAGTTCGGTGTTTGTTCTCGTAATTTGGAATTATTGGAAACTGAAGGTAATACGTTTTGGAAAGTTGTTCGTGAATTAGATTTGGAGAACAAGTTGAGAAAATACGGTATTAATTTGTCAGTTCAGGGTGAGTTGATTGGTGAGAGTATCCAAGGGAACCCATACAAAATCAAAGGTCAAACTGTGAGATTCTTCAACTTGTTTGATATTGATTTACAAGAATACCATTCATTATCTATGTTCCAATTATTGATGACAGATTTAGGGTTGGAGACCGTACCGGTGTTAGACACACACTTCCATTTACCGGGAACTATTGATGAGTTATTATTGAGAGCTGATGGTAAATCAGAATTGAATCCTAACTTTGATAGAGAAGGCGTTGTAATTAGAAGTTTGGATAGAAAAATCTCATTCAAAGTAATATCAAATAAATTTTTACTAAACGAAAAATAATTTTAAAAATAAATAAGACATGTCTGGAGGAGCATTTGATTACTCACAATACAAAATTGGTTATATTGCGGACCAAATAGAAGAAACAGTTATCAAGAACGGGGTCGAGAAGACCCCGGAAGAGATAAAAAACGACTGGCATAATAATGAGTGGTATGAGAAATACCCTGAGGATAAATTCCATTACAAATATCCGGATGAGGTTATTGAGAAGATGAAAGAGGCTGTTAAGGCTCTTAAGATTGCTCAGGTATATGCTCAAAGGGTTGATTGGTTATTATCAGGGGATGATGGTGAGGAATCATTCTTGAGTAGATTGGATGACGAATTAAAAAAACTTGAATAAATATGAATACAACTACAGGAAGTGGTACAGTAAAAAATGATGGATTTGGGATGTTTCTCGTAGGGTTTTTCAGTGGTTTTCTTGCATGTGTGGTTTTCACATTAGTGTTCTTACATAACATGACACCAACGATACAAACTTACGAAAGAATACAACCGGAGAAACGATTAACAACAGATGGGAAGACGGTTGATACCTTATTCATTTATAAACAAGAAAGATAAGTTATGGAAAAAATGAGTGGTGTTGAATTAGAATTTTATTTTTTTATGAAAGGTCAAGCGGGTTCATTCACCACAAATCTTTTCAAAGCAATTATGTCTGCTGATTTTGGTAATCAACACAAATTATCGTTTGGGTTCCCGGATGAAGTTACGGTTATTCAAAAATATAAAAATGAAGATGGATATTGGGAAAGTTTATTAAATAAATTTGACAATCCCGAATCGGTTTAATATAATTAAATAAAAACACAAAAAATGAACATAAAAAAAGGACTTAAAGAGAAAAACCGATTAGTTAAAGAGATTCAAGATTTACATGCTAGAGTGGCAACATACAACTCAGTTGAGGTTGGGAATGTTAGACCATATTCAGCTAAAGAATCGATGGAAGTACTTAACCAAAAAAGTAATGAGTTAGTGGAACTTAAAACGAAAATCCACAGAGCAAACGCACCAATCTATCATCATATTTTTAGATTATCTGAGTTGAAATCAACAATTGCAAGAATCAAAAACTTGGATTGTAATGAAGGAATTTTTCAGGATTATTACTCAAGAAATCGTGAGACACCTGCGATAAAAGAGACGGAAATCTCAATTGTTGAGAGAGACGAGATGGTTAAACACATGGAAGGTCAAATTGAAGAGATTCAAGACATTTTGGATAATCATAACCAAATCACTCAAATATAATATGAGTGGTGAAGTAGAGTTTGACGAATGTGATTTTTGTCATGTTGAAAAACCGGTTGGGAGGACTTATTTAAGACCAACCAAATATATTAAACCGGAAAATCCTGAGGAATATTTAAAGTTATATAATGAGGGTGGATATTTCATCATTGTTAAAACTTGTTCCGATTGTGGAGAACCTAAAATATAGTTCAGTGTTCGGGAGGAATTTAATGTAATGTAATATTGGATATCAATATTTACCTACAAACTATTAACAGAGTCCTCGATGTTTTGATGATGATTAAGTATTCAAATTTCAACATTCAGCAGTTCAAAATTGATTTATCAAAACTTAAAACTCTTTTTAACTTACTTATTGAACTTCCAACCTGACTATATAACCTAACCCTCTAAGAAATTAGAGGGTTTTTGACTATTTATATGTTATGAAAGTATGTTTAAAAGGTATGAAGAACTTTCCTATTAATGGAGGAAAAGAATTAGTTAAAAGTTTTAGTGAGTTTTTACAATCACAATCACCGTTAATTAATGATATTATCATAGAATTTGTAAATACTCGAGAAGGTAATATGACTACGGGTGTTAGATATCCTGGTAGTAAGATTCAGGTCTTATCGTCCGGAAGATTACCAATAGATATTTTGAGAACTTTATCCCATGAATGGATACACGAATTCCAAACACAAAAACTTGGTGTTGATGATTCTAAACCAATTCAAGACATTGGAGGTCCTGAAGAGAATATGTGTAATGTTTTATCAGGTATTTTTATTAAACAATTTGAACAAACTCACCCTGAGTTTGACGATATACTTTACGGACAAGATTAATCTTTACATCTTGGTAAATAAATTTAACTCAATTATAAGTTGGTAAATTAAAATTTTATTTATATCTTTGCATTCAATAATAACTTAATTGTATGTCAAGATTAGATAGATTAAAAGAACAACACCCGGAACTTAACACATCCGTAATGGATATTATTGCCAAGTTAGACCCAACAAAGACTTATAAATACACAGAATTTTTAGTTAAAAAATTTAAGGAATTTTACAGTGAGTACGATGATTGGTCAATTGGGTTAGGTATGGAGATGATGGGTAGTGAGAATATGGAATCACTTAATGAATTTGAGATTCATTCTAAGGCAAATAGAATTACCAATCCGGATATAAGTCAATATAAAGATTTTAACGAAATTCACAATGCGGTTATAGAAGCCGAGGAAAAAGTTAAGTTAAAGGAACTTGAAAAACAAGTTATCAAACTTTATGATAATGATGAGTGGTCTGTGGTTATTCCATTAAGTTATGAGGCGTCTAAAACATATGGTGCCAATACTAAATGGTGTACGACTCAAGAAAAATATTGGGAGGATTATTATAAGACACATAAGTTAATCTACATTCAAAATAAAAAGACGAATGAGAAATATGCGGTCTCAAGACATTTTGAAGATAGTAAGAAGATTCAAGCGTGGATGTCTAATGATGATGAAACTAGCCCAATGTTACTTCCATTACCATTTGAAGTGATGAGTGTAGTTATTTGTGAGGTTAATAAAACAGACACTATATTTGAACTTCAATCTAAACATGGTGTTAATGTACCGATAGTAACTTTTACGAAAAAAGAAATAGTATTACCCGACCTTGGTAGTGATGGAATTAATAGTAGTGTGTTACCATATGGGTCACCATATGTTGCATATTTGAGAAATGTGATTGATTCGGGTAGTGGTGATACATCTTTATCAAATATGCGTGACATAATGAATGCTTTAGGAATGAGATAATTAATAAAAAAAAAAGATTATGGGATGTGATATACATTTATTTAGTGAAAAGAAAAAAATTGTAAATGACAAAGAAGTATGGGTCAATGCGGACTATTGGACAATAAACCCATATTTTGGTGATGATGAATATGAACAAGAGTTGGATATTGTCTCAATATACAATAATAGAAATTACGACTTATTCAATGTTCTTGCTGGTGTAAGAGGTAATGGACCGTCAATATCTCAACCAAGAGGGTTACCTGATGATGTTTCATCTATTGTAAAGAAAGAATCGGACTCATGGGATGGTGATGGACATAGTCATAGTTATCTTACTCTTGCTGAGTTGAAAGAATATTATAAAAATAATTCACATACACCTCACAATGGATTTTTAAGTAAACAACAAATTAAAGAATTAGATGAAGATAATCATACACCATATAGTTGGAGGAGTGAATGGTCTCATCCCAATTTTGAATACCGAGAATGGAAAGAAATATCACCATTAAAGGTTATAGTTGATAAGGTGGACGAGAGAATGAGGAAAGAATTTTGGGTTAGAGAAGATGAGGAAGATACTTCAAAATTTGACGATAGGTTTAGAATTGTATTTTGGTTTGATAATTAAGATGAATAAAGGAATACCAACATTGGAAGGGAAAGAAGCGGAGAAGTTTGAAAAGAAAACTCAAGAGAATTTAAAGAAAAAAAATACGGTAGATTTTACGAAAGAAAGTGAGACGGCCCGATTAATTTTAAAAAAATCAAAATTATAAAAATTATGGATGTATTAGGAGTTATTTTAGGTTTTATTTTATTGATATTAGTTACGATTGGTATCTGTGGTTTTATTCAAGACAGAAATAGACGAGCAAAATGTAAAAATTGGAAGGTTGGTGATAAATTATCATTATATAGAGGTGATTACAATAACCTATTGGAAAAAAATAATAAGGAATTTGCAACACTTGAAGGTTGGGATTTGGATAATCTTTATATTAGTTGTGGTAATAATATGACATATAAAGTTAATTGGTCTGTAATGAATTTTAACAAATCCGCAACTTGGAGACAGAACTACGATGATGCTAAAAAAGTAATGGGTTGTGAACCCGGATTTACGGGTGGTATTGACGGTGATTCAAAATCTACCGGTAAAAAAGTTGATGGTAAACCTGTAGACTTGATGAATGAAATTGAGTGTGAAGTTTATTTGAAACGTGCGATTGAGAATGAGGATTTTGATACCGCTGAGTTAATTAAAAAACGAATGGAGAAATTTAGATAAAATGAGTTGGATAAAAAAACCTTCAATTACGAAGGTTTTTTTATTTAAATATTGAAGTTTAATTAAAAATTACCTCCTGAAACATTAACTATCTCAAGGACTGAAACTCCTAACTTAGTTGCAATTAAGTTTAATAAAACATCGTCACTAACCCCCCAAGTAATTAATTCTTCACTTGTCATGGTTAATTGAGTATTTGTTTCATTATTAAAATTTATTGCCACATTATTTTCGTCCAAGTTTACTGAACCAAATTGAATTTGAAAGTTTGTTGATGGCGCTCCTGGTGTATATGGTCTAGCGATTGCTGTCATATAATCTAAATTTTTAGTTGTTGAACTAAAAGGGGTTGTTTCAAGAATTTTAATTGCTGGTGGATTAATTTTTGCTATTAACATATTATTTAAGTTTTGGTTTAAATATCGTTATTACCGATATAATATAAATACTTTAATTTAAATTAATTTGTTGAGTTATAATATTTTTTATATCTTTGTAAAAAAATAATTTTATGAAAGAGTGGTGTATAGAACAACATAAGAATACAAATCATATGTATGATGTGTATCTTCCGTATGAATTCCATTTAAGAATGGTAAACAATGTGTTTCGGGATTTTTGTCATTTATTAGATTACACCAAAGATTATTTTACTGGTGAAGATTTTGTAAGTATGGGTAGAGGTCAAGTAACTTTAATTGAGGCCTGTAGTAGAGCTAGTTGGGGTCACGATTTAATTGAGGACACACGAGTATCATATAATGATGTGAAAAATAATTTAGGTCCTGAAGCTGCAAATATTATCTACGCGGTTACCAACGACAAAGGTAAGAATCGTAAAGAGAGAGCTGGTGTGAAATACTACCAAGGTATTAGAGATACTCCGGGAGCAGTGTTTGTAAAACTATGTGATAGAATAGCAAACGTTCAGTATGGTAAGATGACTAAATCTCGTATGTTTGAGATGTATAAGAAAGAGAACTCAGATTTTGAACAATATTTAGGTCGTTACACCTCAAACAAGGACTTGGAACCAATGTTTGTTTATTTAAAAAACCTATTCAATGAATAAAATTGTTAAAATATTTAACAAATTAATTCAACATAAATTATCACCGGTTTTTGGTGATAGTTTATTAGAATGCAAATTAGTTGAGTGTGGATATGAATATCGATATGATTTAATATTTGTTTTTAGAGGAGAGTATAATAATCCAATGATACAATTGGAAAGTGTTTTAGAGACCTGTGATATGTTATTTGATTGGGTTGATTTGAGAGACATGGTTAATCTTAGTATTGTTATTTTAACTGAATTTGGGAGAACTCAACATTTTAGTTATTTTGAGTTAATGGATGAGTTAGGTAGGGGTCATAGTTATTATCATCACCATTATTTAACTAAACATCCAAAATATTGTCAGTATCAGGAATGGAGAAATAACAAAAAGTTAAACGAACAAGTGAAACATGCGTGGGAGAAAGAAACACTCATGAAGGAAAGAAACACTTATTCCCAAGAATCAAGAAAAAAGAAGTTTTTATTTTGGTAGATTGAAATAAAAGTATATCTTTGTCGAATAAATTAGAAATTATGAGAAAATTAACTTTTGAAAAATGTGGAATCTCCATCTATAATGGTGTTATTACAATAAAAAATTTGGATTATAATAGTTTTGATAAACATTATAATGTTGAGGTAACAATCTATGAAGAAATTGGGACAATTCATATTACCGGTGAAAAATGTGTTATAGATTGTAATGTGTTTAGTAGTGAGTTAGGTAAAGAACATTTATATCTTGATAGTGCCTTCAGGGAATATAAAAGTTGGTTCGGTTTAGGTCCGGTGAAACGTGTATTAAGAGATGGTTGGATTGAAAGGGTTGAACGAACAAAAGTTTCGTATGAATCAAATAACTATATAATCAAAAAAGATGAGTAATATATTTAAATTTTACGAGGTAGGTGGAAAAGTTAGGGATGAGATTTTAGGCCTTGAGTCCAAGGATGTGGATTATGTTGCGGTTCCTAACGATAAATTGTTACAGGATTTTGATACTGCTGAGTCAATGTTCTCTATGTTGGAACAATACCTGAAGGATGAGAAGTTTGAAATCTTCTTAATTACTGCAGATTGTTTTACCATTAGAGCAAAGTTCCCAAAAAAACACAAGTATCAAGGTGTTGCTGACTTTGTAATGGCTCGTAAAGAAATTGGTTACATTCCGGGAACAAGAACTCCAATCGTTAAGCCAGGGACTCTATATGATGATTTAGAAAGACGTGACTTTACCTTGAATGCTCTTGCTAAAGATGAGGACGGAACAATCATTGATTATTTCAACGGACTCGAAGACTTGAAGACAGGTATTTTGAGAACTCCAATTAATACTAACGTAACATTTGATGACGACCCACTTAGAATTTTAAGAGCTCTGCGTTTCTCAATAACTAAGGGGTTCATTATGTCTGATGATATTTGGATTGAAATATCTAAATATAATTATGATGAAAAAATGGGTGTCGTTTCAACTGAAAGAATCAGGGAAGAGTTATTAAAATGTTTCAAATACGATACATTAAAAACTTTGGAAGTTTTGAATAGATTTCCCACACTTAAAAACTACATTTTTAAAGATAAAGGATTATGGTTAAAACCAACAATGGAACAATAATACAAATAAGATATGGAAAAAAAATTAGGAAAAATTGAGGAAGTTTGTTTTGGACTTGGCGGTTATCAGGGAGCAATGCTAGGACTTCATGTTACATTAGGTAATGGAAGTTGGGGTGTTGGAGATTCAAAGGCGAATTGGGATGCAGAACAAATAAAATGGACCGAAAATACACAATGGACCGAGTCTCAAAGAAATGAGTATTACTCTGAAATAATGAGATATGTTTCAAAGTTATTAAAGGAGGCTAAGGTGGACTCTGTTGATAAATTAAAGGGAAAACCGGTTGAGGTAACTTTTGACGGAAATCAATTAACAGAATGGAGAATATTAACTGAAGTGTTGTAAAAAAAAATAAAATGAGTAAAGTAAGAATATACCTTGACGATGTGAGAACACCAATCGATAAAGATTGGGTTGTTGTGAGAGATTACGAAGAGTTCGTAAAAAAAGTGAATGAGATTGGATTACCTAATATTGAAACTGTTTCATTAGACCACGATTTGGGTGATACGGCAATGAAAGAGTATTTTGATAATGTATCTCCAAACTATACCTTGGATTATAATAATATTCACGAGAAGACCGGATATGATGCAATCAAGTTCTTAATTTCATTATTTTACAATACTAATGAAGAAAGGTTCAACATGAGTAGAAGTGAGAGAAAGAAACATCAGTTTGTTTTTCCAAAAGTATATGTTCATTCTGCCAACCCAATTGGTTCTGGGAATATTACGGGTTTCTGTAACAATTTCTTGATGAATGAAGGTCAAGACCAAACTTGTGTTAGAGTAAGGATTGAACATACATAATATGAAAGGTAGATTAAATAAGTTATCGAGAGGATTGGTCGTGGAATATGTTTTTCCTGGCCCACCATTTGTTGGGGAATTACCAATTTTAATGGATGAGAATAGTGAATCACTTGTTTTGGGAGATGAGGTTGATTTTGAAATAAGTAATCAATTGTATACTGATGAACATGGTAAGGAATTAATGAGAGAATATGCAAAAATAATCCCATCGGTTAAGGGGGATGAACCATATAACTATTGGAAGGAACGATGTTTGGCAGCTGAGAAGTTTATTGACCTTTCGCCTTGTGACCCGGACATTCACGGGGACCAATGGATGGCATATAATGAATGGAATAAAATTAAAAACAAAAAAAATTAAGTAATGGAAAATTGGAAAAAGTATTTTGAGTTCAGCGGAACTATCTCAGGGGTGAATTATTTCTTGAGACAATTATTAACATCATCAATTGCCTTCATTGGAGGGTTTACCTTAGGTTATGGGATTGGGATTGATAGTTTAGGATTAATCACATTAGGACTTTTGTTATTGTCACCGGCTGTGTGGATGTCATTTGCGACTGTCTATAAAAGATGTGAGGCATTGTTTCCGGGGCAAGCATCGGCATATACCGGAGGACTTGTTGCCTTACAAATCTTAGCTCAGTTTGGTAATGAAACGCCATGGGGGGGACTCGTCTCATTAGTGTTATTAGGATTTGGATTATATCTGATTTTTAAGAATTCAAATATTGAGGGACATAACGGATAAAAAAAAAGAGGATTTATTCCTCTTTTTTTTTATATAATTTGTATGTAGATTAAAATACTTTATCGTTTTCGTGCTCGTATTAACGAGCATTATATTGCTCTTCCGCCGCTTTATACATCTTACTTGGTTTATCGTAACCGGTTTTTAATACCATCCATTCAGTATAGTACTTTCGGGACTCCACAGGAGTTATGTTAAACCATTTTTCAATTATTTTTATTGTTTTATTCATGAATAACATTGATAATGTTCCACCTTCGTTCAAAAATATAATGAGCATTGACAACCCCGATGAATCTCTCAATTCAAATTCCTTCCCAACTCGACCGGGTCCACGATAGGTAAGTTTCAAATTATCTCCGTGTCTATTATCTAAAAATTTAAATACTAACTCTTTCATAATGCAAATATATAAAGAATATGTTGATTACACAATTAATTTACTATCTTTGTATCTTCAAGGTATTTATTATTATGAAGATAAAAATAACTGAATCTCAATATGTGAGATTACAAGAACAAAAGGTTAAGGGAGATGAAATAATTCCCGGAAAATATGTTGTTCATTCTTCTAATCCTTCAAATAGAGATAATATTTCTGTCACGGGTCTTCAAACCTCTTTAGGTGAATGTTATTTAATTTATGCTGACAGTAATTACGGAGAGGATGAAGAATGTGTTCCGGCCATTTTTGCAACAAATAGTACAAAGAAAAAAGATATGTTTGATTCAACTTATGATGATGACATATGGGTTATTGATACGGAAAGAGCAGGAGTACAATGGTATAGAGATGCTCATTTTGATGGTAGTGATTTTAAACATATTGTTACCTTTGACAACATTCCGGTTGATGCGGTTAGATTAATATATAAAGGAAATGGTGGAGACACTTGGAATCATCATGACGAAACAGAATTAACATTAACTGAGTCTGACAAATATCGACTAATTAGAAGAGAGGATGATATGGAGTATAGGATAGATAATCAACTTATGATGGCTAAACTTCAAAATGATTTATATTTTGTACCATTAGAACATTTAATATTACACATTGCGGATAATGTTGGGGTTGAAATGGCGAATGAATTGAATTTGGATGATGATGAATATATTACATTTAGGAATCAAATAAAACAATATGTCCGTAGTAATTTTTATAAACACATTAGAGATTATTGGCAATCAAATCAATTATGAAGATAATAATAACAGAAGATAAAAGAGATAGATTAGCAAAACAGGTGTTAACCAATGAGTTCTCCAATATGTATGAAGATGTTAATTATGTAACAGATTCTATGGGAGAACGAAAACGTATTGAGTATCGTAATGGTTATGGTACAATAATGCTTTATATGTCAGGGGTATTATATATTTGTGAAGATATAACTCAACCACTTAGTGTGTTTACCTACACTCCAAAACAACTTAAAGATGTTATTGGTGAATGGTTTTCAGAGTTTTTTGAGTTGCCGGTTAATATTATTCAACACGTAAATAAATCATTATTAAATTAAATGAAAGAATTAATTAAAAAAGTATTGAGAGAAGAAGTAAGTAAGAGATTTACTAAAGGAAATGTTGAGAAAGAAAACTTCATCAAAAAACATATGGAAAAAATTATTTCTAATACCACACGCGTTTTAACACCACCTGAGGAGAATTACGGGAATTATAATGAAGAATGGTGTGATGGTGAAAAAATCATTATTGAAGCTAGATATTATTTTAATAGTGATGAAGATGGATATGAAGAAGTTGAAATGTTTTTTGCTGGTGACTTATATGTTGATAAAGAAATAACTGAATTTTTGTCTAAAATATTACAGGTTAGAAAACCTTTCGTATTAAATGTGATTACAGAATGGTACGATGAGAAATATGCAGCCAAATTTGGACAAGAAACCGGTCATCCGGAATTTGAAATTGATGAAACTCACGAATCGGATGATTGGCGTAAATGTTATCAGATGATTGAAACTTCAAATTTAAGTAGAGAAGAAATGATTAATTATCTTGATACTAATTCAGGGTTTAAACGTAATGAACTTGAACAAAATAGTGATGAGGAATTAAAGAGTAAATACCGAAGTGTTTATAATATACGATTAAATAATTAATTATGGAGGATTATTTAAAATACGAAGAATTACCAAAGAACTATCGATATTATTTGGACAGAATTAACGAACTCGGTTTGGATGATATTCGAATCATTAGTGTTTTTAATCATGAAACCAGAAGTTCTATTTTTTATTCTATTTGGATAGACACTGAAGATGTTGTGGATGGTAAAGTTCCTAATGCGGATATTCTTAGAGGGATTATAAATAAAATGAGTCCCAAAATGTTTGGGATTGATAATATTAACTATTTTGTTAAATATAAGAATAAAGAAGCATTTGCTAAAAAGCTCTTACCTGATTTGAAAAGAGCTTTTAAAAATAGTAAATATCTACCAATGATTACTTCAATTAAATTTGATGTTGATGATGTTATGAATCCAAAGGTTGTAGTTCGTCTTAGAAATAATCCTAATTTAAATTCGACATATGAAGAAGTCTTGAACAAATATGATGAGATTAGAAAATTCTTGGAAGATTATAAAAAAGAAAATGGACTGATTCATTTGGAAACAAGTGTAAAATAAAAAAACCCTCATCAATTGGTGAGGGTTTTTTGTTACTCCATATTTTTTAATACTGTATTAATTATGTCAATCGATTCTCTATCTTGTTTGGTTTTTACTTTTTTATTTTTTAGATAATCTAATGATTCCAATAACTCATCTTTTTTTGTTGTGGGTTTAGGTTTAGTTATAGAAACATTTCCATATTCGGGTTGTTTATCATTTTCGGGTTTAAAAATTACGTGATATATTTTAATGGCTTCATCTGTGTTCTTAACAACTAAACGAATAAATAATAATATTAGGACTTTTTTCATACGACAAAGGTATGAAATTATGTTAGATTAAACAAAAAAAAAACGAAGGTAAAATTGTGGTTATATTACCTTCGTTATAATAACGGGAGTAATTTTTACCTTCGTTATATTACCATTGAGGATTGGTCTTTAAATTACGGGATTCATATTCAATTTCAATAGGTAATCCGGTGGATTTTTCAATTGAACGTTTTAATTCGTAAATAACCTCATCATAGTCTTTGTATTTGAAAAAATCATACATAACATCAACTTTAATAGTTATCGACGATATTTTATAAGCTGAAAAAGTTTCAACATCGTTGACAACTATTTGTTCGATAGATGATACTTCATCACAAATGTCATAATCGTTAGTACCATCATCATCATTACACATATCTTTAATTCGGTTGAGTTCGTTATTAATAAGTTCTTGAAATGCATCAATTCGTTTATTACCTTCAACGATAGTGTTGTATTGAGTTTCTGTTATAATATATTTCATATTAATTAATTTCTTTAACTCTTACAGATGCGGAATGAACCGAAACACCAAACATATTCTCAAGTCGTTCTGACAACCTATGTTTATAGATATGATGTGGGAAATTTTTTTGATTTCTTACATAAAAAATGGGATATAAGATATACGAATTTTTTTCCGGAGAATATTCAATTTCAACATCTGTTTTAATTACTCGTTCTTCAGAGTATTGATTAGCAAATATCTTCATTAATTCAATTAAATTTTTATTTTGTTGTTCTGTTATAATATATTTCATCTTATCGTACCATTTTAACTTCTATACCCCAATCAGAACCATATTCTCCAATTCCTAAACTAAACATAGAATTAACGTCATTTCTTATTTGTCTTCCCGTATAACTTGGGCTATGAGTCATTTTACCATCTTTAAAGTTAATATTTATTATATCCCTAATAATATCATTCTCACCTCTTTCATTTGGTTCAGAGGCTAAACGAATTAACTTTGTTGTGAAAAAAACATCTCTAACCATAGGATATCTCTCAAGAATATATTTTTCAAGTAAGTTATTGATTCTACTCTCTGTAATAATGTATTTCATATTTTATAAATAGTCCGGAGGTTACATTTCACTATTGATATATTTCATTTGCAAAACACCACACAATGCGTAGTAAAGGGCGAATAAAATATATTACCAATCGTGGATAGATAAACCCTAATGGGCGGGGTTTATCTTGACATTAAAGGTAATGTTATTTCTTTTTATATTGTTCAAACCACACATCTAAATTTGTCATATTTTCTGTGATTAAATTTTCAGGAACATTCATTTTCCTTGACATGTCATAGTAAAAATCAAATGCTAATTGTTTGGTTTCTTCCTCGTTATAACTTCGTTGTTGTCCATTGTTTAACATTTTAATGGCTTTTAAAATTTGTTCTTGATTTCGATAGAGTGCTGATAACTTATTTTCGATGACCGAATATCGACAATGATTACTCCCAACCACTTCTTCAAGTTTAATATCTTCAAGAGTTTCTTGTTTAAATTCTTTAGGATATGATTCATCAACTACTTCGCCTTTGTGTAGTTTAGTTGAAAGTTTCCCACCAAAATATTGAGTTGCTAAATCATTAAACTCTTTTGTTCCAAATTGCGGAAGTGTTTCTTGTTTAGGTTCTTCTGTAAGATATCCGTAATCAACACCGGTGGAATTAACACACCCATCACATTGCTCTGAACATTTATCACCATAATCAACTTCATCACCACAATAGAAATTCTTCCTTGGATTGATTATTTTATACCATTGTATATTATCATCAACAACCTCAAAATCAACCTCCTCACAACTTGGATTCTTAACAAACCATTCAAGGAAATCATCATCAATAGATTGTACACCATCTTTGATTAAATCTAGGTTTGTTGTTAGAATGATTTTTTTATAAGAATTTTGACAATATAAACTACAAAATTTTACAATTTCATTAATATTTGATAATACCCATTCACCATTCTTTTTAACTTCATCAGAAGTAATGTAGATGTGTTGGTTTGTAAAAGAGTATTTAAAAGGTAAACTTTTTAAACTTCTTAATCCGTACTGTGTTGGGTTTGTATCATCTCCTTTGTAGAAGTACAACCTACTTGGTTTATCTGTTGGTAATACGTGTATGTTTTTCATCTTATTTGTTTTTAAATTGTTTAATAAATTGTTCAAAGTTTTTTCCATTTTTAGATTCACATTTTATTCCTGCTAAAAACGATTGCAACATATCTCCCTTACTATAACTTCTTTCTTGTTGGATTTTAAATCCATCCGCAAAACCTTGTTGATAAAAGTCTAATTTTTCTTTTGGAGCTTGTTCAAGTGTTTCTTGTTTAGGTTTTTCTGGTCCGCAATCAGAAGTTGTAGTATGACCACAATAACACTTAATCTGTTTAGAATGTTCTTCTTTTGGAATGATGATTTTGTATAAAGGTATTGTTGGATTATTATGATAAACTTTACCAATTCCTAAATCAATATAAGAAGTATCAAACCATTTTTCAGTTTCAACTTCCTCACAACTTGGATTATTAACAAACCATTCTAAAAACTCATCATCAATAGCTTGTACACCATCTTTGATTAAGTCTATATTTGTTGTTAGGATGATTTTTTTAACTAAATGATTAACCATATTTAGATAATCTGAATCATCTTTGTTTTGAAATACTTCTTGATGATTTGGAAAACCATTTTCAAGAGGTTGGTCTAAAAAACACCAATCCCCTTCTTTAATTTTTTCATCAGAAGTGATGTAGATGTTTTGATTTTGACAATCTAATTCTGTATTTCCTAATATTTGATAATCAAATCCTAAACCTTCATCTTTAGTTATAAAGACTCTACTTGGTTTATCTGTTGGTAATACGTGTATGTTTTTCATAAGACTAATTTATTTAGAACGCAAAGATAAGGATAAATAATTAGATTACAAACAAAAAGAATGGTATATTTATTATTATGAACTTACAGGAGAATATAAATAGGATACAATCGATGATGGGTGTTGATGTTGAATCGGAGATTGAGATGCCGGATTATGCCGTATTTGAAATAATGATACCGATGGCTTATTTACCACTTAAATATTATTTTCAAGCAACACCAATACATCATTTGGAATCGGATAGGATATATGTAAATAAAGGTGCTGGTGGAAAATCAATCTCAACTAAAAACATTAAAGTATTAAAAACCTTTAAATACGATGAAAAAGATGAGATGGAATCTTATCTTAATAATTTAAGGGATAATCAATAACAAATTAACATGAACTTACAAGAGAATATAAATAGGATACAGGAAGTGATGGGGATTATCTCTGAGGTTAAATCGTCATACACTGTAAAACAAATAGAGAAGGGGTTAAACAAGTCTGCAAAGGACAATGATATAACAATAAACACAAGTGTTGACAATGTTATAAATAACATAGATAAATTTGAATTTCAGATTGGTTCGGTTGAGGCGTTTTTAGATGATGAAAATAGTTTTACATCGGACTCACTAGTTGAAAAACTAATATCTTACGTCAAAGATAAGAATTTAAATATTGATATATCCAAATTGATTGAGTATAACAATTATAGAAGAGAGCATGACAAAAATGATGATAGAGTGTTTGAACTTTTATATAACACACACCCTGATGAGGACTATACAGAGGAGATAGAAAGATTATACGATAGAAATGATGAGTTATATAAGTATTTTGATTTACTAAAACAGGAAACCTTAAAGATTAAACAAGAAATACTTAATTTAGAATGAACCTACAGGAAAATATACAAAGAATAAGAGAGATGATGATTGCCGAAGAAATGGTTCAATCGGACGCTTGGAAATCAATTAAAAAAACATTGGACATCCTCAAAGATAAGAAAAAAGTTTTAATCTTAAGTTGTTCCAATAGATTTAATTGGGATGATAAAAATATTGACATTCCAAAATCAAAGGCAATTGCAATGTATCTCAACGATGAATTAAAAAATACTTCAGTATTAATTGATGTCTCTGAACTTAATATTGTTCCATGTGAAGGGAATGTATCAAGAAAAGATGGAAATAGTTGTGGTGTATTAAAGGCGATGCTCAAAGATAAGAAAAAAAACCCATCAGGGGACCACAGGTGTTGGGCGAGTTTTAACAATCCAAAGGATGAGTTATGGAAGATTTCCAAAGAATTATTTGAATCTGACGCGGTTATATTCTTTAGTTCGGTAAGATGGGGACAAACCAATATGTTCTATCAGAACTTAATTGAGAGATTAACTTGGATTGAGAACAGACATAATACATTAGGGGAATCAAATCTTGTTAAAGATATTGAGACCGGATTTATTTGTGTGGGACAGAATTGGAATGGTGAGAATGTAACTGAAATACAAAAGCAGGTTCATGAGTTTTACGGATTTAAACCAAATAAAGATTTATATTGGAATTGGCAATATACAAAAAATGTTAATGATGAAACTCAAAAATCATATAAAGCTTCACATAACAAATTTATCAAAGATACAAAATTACCGGAAGAAAAATAATATGAACTTACAAGAACACATAAGAAAAGTATTAAGGGAAGAAACTCAAGGTATTGAGTCATTCCTAACACAAATTATGAAAACATATCCAGAAACCGAAAGTTTTATTGGTAATATTGAATCATTTATAAAGGATTCAAATTGTAAAAAAATTGAAGTTACGATGTTTAAATATCCGGCTTTAGGGTTGGCGTTACACAATGGGGTTTTATTTAATGAAGTAATATTTAAACAAGAATTACCTGATTTTTTATTTATAATTTTCCATGAGATTGCCCATCAGTATCAATATAAAAAATATGGTGATAAAAAAATGTATGAATTTTATTTGGATGAAACAGATGTTAAAGATGCCTCAATTGCGATGAAACAAATTGAAATAATTGCTGACGAATTTGCAAATAGAAAAGTGAGGGAATTTCTTAAATTAGGGTTTATAAGTGTACCAAATAGAAAAACGTTATCGGTATATAAAAACGTTCCATTAAATCATTTTGAAAAGTTAATAACACAAACAAAAAATACAATTAAATCAAAAAACGTTAGTAGTTTTGATGAAATATCTGAGATATTTTATAATATGATTAAGGTTAATACAATATGAACTTACAAGACAAACAAAATTATAAATAAAATAATGAACTTACAAGAACACATAAGAAAAGTATTAAGGGAAACAGTTAATGAATCCAAAGGTTGGGGTAATTCAAATCAAAAATTAGAAAAAACTTTTACATTTAAAGATTTTAATGAATCTATTGATTTTGTTAATAAAGTGGCAAAAATTGCTGAAACACAAAACCATCATCCGGACATTAAAATAAATTATGACAAAGTAACGATATCAATAACAGACCACGAAAAAGGTGGGGTAAGTGAGAAATGTTATAAATTTGTAAAATCTATTGATAATATGGGAAATGAGGAACTAACAGAATACTCAAGAACGTTAAAAAATGCAAGACAACAAGGGGTTGGTTTAAGATTTCCCAAGTCGGCAATAAAGGCAAATCCAGCAAGGTTTAGACCTTACAACAGGTAATATAAACTTATAAACCTCGTTGATGGCGGGGGGTTTTAATCGATAAAACCCAATGACTTGTCATCAATAGTTTCGTTAGTGTAACTTTCATACCAACTAATCAATATAGAGTGGGTATTTTGATGATTTAACCCAAATAGTCCCATAATTTGGTTATAGAATGGTCTATTAACTAATAATACTCGTTCTTCCGGACATTCAACATCATCTTCAATACTAACATCGGTACAATCTTCATTGTTATATGCCTCAAATATTGTGTCTTCAGGAAATTGAGATTCGCTTTTAAAGAATAATCTTGTCATTTGTCCGAACTCCCAATCATTATAATCGGCAATCTCCCAATCAATATCGTTAAGATACTTAAAGATTATGTTGTTCAATCTATTCTCTGTTATAATATATTTCATGATTAGTTAAAATAATTGTTATTTAGGAATGAATAATCCTCAACCTGAATATCAAAGTGTTTATTGAACCAATCCATTACTAATGTGTTTGGTTCGTCATCGGGTCCTTCACCCACGGTAGATTCACCAAACATATCTTCAAGTTTATTCTGAAATGAATCTAAAATTAATAAAACATTAGTCACACCATATTTATGGGTATTGGCTCTAACAACAAAAGTTGGGCCCTTATCTGATGAATGTTCATAAACTTCAAAAGGGAATATCTCATCACTTGACTCTAAAACCCTCCAATTGATACTATCCAAGTATTTTGAAACCACATCTTTTAATCGACTCTCTGTAATAATATACTTCATAGTTTATAAATAGTTCATAAGAGAAAAACGGGATTGGGATTTAATGATAGCCACCACATGAGAGATTAGTTATCATCAGTATCTAAATCTTCATTCGGTTTATAAGGGGTGGGGAATATAAACGACATATCATCATCGGCAAGTTTCTTAATCATCTTATCTAATTCTTCTCTACTATAGTATGGGGCAAACGATGGACGATAAAGAAAAGGTACATTATCTCTATTTTCCCATTCATCTAATTCTTTAGAAATGGATGGAATAGTATTTTTAAAATACTCATAATCTTTCCACTTGGTATAATCAGATTCAGAGACGATATACATAAGGTCACCATAGTTCTCAATCATGGAAAGGTCGGGATTATTAGAATAGACATCAACAATACCATCCTCACCACCATACTCATAACAAAGTGTTTGAAGTGTGTGAATATTATGAATACTATTGTCTCTCCAATTCCTACCATATGAACGAACATTACAGATGTAAAAGTAACCATCCTTGTAATTGTTAATCATGTTACTAACCTCGTTCTTTAATCCAACAAGTTCTCCAATACTATATTTTGATAAGTCTATTTCCATGAGGCAAAGATATAAAGAATAATTTATAATACAAAGAAATACTAAAAAATAATTACCCATTCATTGTCCTGAGTAAGAACAAGGGTGGAGAAGTTTTCCACCCAATCACCGGAGTTATAATATTTGATTCCGTTTATTTCTTTAATGGCGGGGATATGAATATGGCCACAGATAACACCATCACAATTAAGGGTCTTGGCATAATCACAAGCATTAATTTCAAAATCATTAATGAATGATAATGCTTTTTTAAAGTTTTCTTTAATTACTTTAGAGATACTATAGTATGGTTTACCTGTGAATTCTCTATACTTATTGTACCAAGTATTAAGACGAAGAGCGAAGTCATAACCAATGGAACCAATCTGTGTAAGGAATTTATATTTGGTTGTGATATCAATCTTATCACCGTGAAAGACGAGATACTTTTTATCTTCAACATTATAGATATATTCATCCATAAACTTAATGTTTCCAACTCCGGATGAGAATAATTCTTTTACATCATTATCGTGGTTTCCTCTGATATAAATAATCTCGGTATTACGGGACATGTCCAATAGTTTAATAATAACCTTCATATGTTTATTCTTCCATTTACTCCCACGATTAAGTGCATCAATATCAATAATGTCTCCATTAAGGATAAGAACATCAGTTTTAATTGTATCGAGAAATTCAAGAATCTTTTTAGGTTTACTATCGGACATACCTAAATGTAGGTCGGATAGAACAACACATTTATACCCAATAGTTGTGGTCATCTTTAAAGAACTCAGGATTATGTTTATTTTTATTGGAAAGGTAGGCCATTTTAATCATATACCATAATCCTTTCTTTCTAAATCGTCTATCGGTTGTATACACTTTTTCGTTAGACACACCAAACTGTTGAGGGTTTACTTTCATACTAAGATGGAAGTCTTCAGCAAACTTATCATCATTATTAAATCCACCAAGAAGTTTAAATTCTGACATTTTAAACATCATAAACCCACCAATAGCACAAGGAGCCGTCTTAATTGTTAAGTCCCTAAAGAACTCAAATATTGGGAAGACAAATGAATAAAATCCCTCAACCCTAAATTTAGTGGTAAGGAGATGTAGGTCTTCATCTTCAATGGTGTTGATAGTATTAAATATTGTAAATGGGGATGTTAAAAAGATGTCAGCATCCAAAAATAATACATAAGGGGTTTTAACCAATTTAGCTCCTTTATTTCTTGCAATACTTGGTAATCCACCATCAATAATTCTAATCTTTAAATTTGTGTATTTCCCTGATTTAATAATCTTACGAGTATTATCATCTGAAGAATCAGAGATAATCACACGAATACCAAAAAGATAGTGTTGTTCATTAAGTAATGTGAGAGTTTTGTCAATAATTCCGCTCTCATTTTTAGAGGGGATTACAATAGTTAGTTTGTTTTTTATCATAACTATAAATAGTTTATTTGATTAAAAGGGGCATCTTAATGGAACACCAAATAATAAACACACACACAATAAATGTTTTTCACAATGGGTGAGTCATTTTAATCACTATTCACCAAAGATAATCATAATTCACCATATTACCAAAATGTGTAATAATCTCCATTATTACCAAAATGGGTAATATAAGTTCCAATCCTTATAAAGTCACAATATAAGACCGGAACCTTATAATTGACGATGAGGTTTTTCTATTAACAATATATTTATCAATAATGAAAAGAATAGAGGAACAATCCAATGAGCCATCACTAAGAGTAATCTCCAAGTTATTCAAGTTGTTAGATGTGGAGAAGAAAAAGAATAGAACAAGAGCGTCTTTGTTAGAGGCTATCAAAAACTTTGCACCATATATGGGAATACCTAAAGGGTTCGAACAATATATTTTGGAGTTGTATGTATTAAACTTTAGAAAAGATGGTGACTATTCAAACTTAACAAAGGAAAATTTTGTTGACCCAAGAAAACAAAGTGGGAAGGTTGTATCAAATCCAAAGGCAAAGTTATATACAATAGCTCAATTACCTTTCAGGGGTTCAAATTTAGAAGGATATTGGACCAAAGACCCAAACAGAGTTCCATATTATAAAGTTGCATCATACGGGTGGTACCCGGTTTATATATTCAAAGATGATAAGTGGTATGAGGTGACAAAAAGATATTCTTCATCTACAAGTAAACAGATGAGCAATTCAAATCCTGTATCATGGGACAATAAAGAGTTTGATAATTTATTTACATTAACTCCTAAGGAAATGGAACTTATAGAAAGAGGATATAGTCACGAGGATGTAATGAAAAATAAGATACAGAAATTAAAAACTATTGAACCTGATTTAACAAAGAGAAAGAAAACGGCGAAGACATATAATTATTGGTATCAAGACCCGGAACAAATAGTTCCAAACACAAATATAAAGTTCCAAGTAAAAAATATAAATATAGAAGACGACAAGGCCATCGTGAATATAGATGTATATGATGTTTTTAATAGAGACGGTGGAAGACAAGTGGACACACCGCAAAACTATTTAAGAGGGGAGATTCCTAATCTTAATCAGACCAAGGTAGAAGACGCAATCAAAATTAAAATGAGAGGTGAATTAATTGATTATATGGGTAAGAGATTTAGATGGACTCCGGAAGACCCAAAGGGAGCAAAGATAGAGTTTAGATTTAACCATTTAAAAAAGTAATATTCACAGGAAAGGGGGTAAATAACCATAATTCCCAAAAGAGGGGGATAAATAACCATATTTCACCACAAATAACTATAATTCACCACACTGTTTTAATTTGACAAAACAAATACCTATGATTATTATTCTCATATGAATTTACCAACAGACTACACAAAATTAACTCAGCCACAACGAAGAGAGGTTAGGTTACAATATATCAAAGAACAGAACAATTTATGTATGTATTGTGGGGAGACATTAGATGAGACATCACCTGCAATAATAACAAGTAAACCAATCAATTGGCGATTATTCCCACAAGGGTTTTTAGACCACCCAATTCATTTACAACATTGTCATAAGACCAATATGACTGAAGGTGCGGTACACGCATATTGTAACGCGGTATTATGGCAATACGAAGGTAGGTAAAATAAAACAAAGGGGAGATAATATTCTCCCTTTTTTTATATTTATTATTATGAACTTACAAGAGAACATATATAGAATCCAATCAATGATGGGGATTATTACCGAGGATAAAGATACGGATTTAATAAAGAAAATGATTGATGATTTAGGGATTCCTACTACCATTAAAATGGTGGGAAATATTGATTTGATTGAGCCATATTTAAAAGAGGTTGATAAAACAAATTACATTAAAGATAAAGTTGCTGAATTAGGTAGAGGTGGTGTTAGTTTAAGGGAGATAGGAGAAGAACCAATTTTCTTTGACGAAGTTAATAATGACCACAAACAAATTGGTTATTTAGGTAGGGACAGAGCGTATATTGATATTTACTATCGTGGTCATAATGTGGGTGACAATAGAGTTGTATATGAGAGTTTACCATCACAAATTGTTGATGAAATATTTAGAATTTTAGTTAGAAAGTAAGACATGAATTTACAAGAGAACATAGAAAGAATACACGAGATAATGGGTGGGGTAATAACTGAAGACAGAATGGATAAGGTTATAAAGAACATGATTAATACTGTTGGGATAGATAATACATTTAGAATGGTGGGTGACTACGATGCAGTGGAGAAATATTTTACAGATGAAGATAAGATTAATTATATCAAAGACCAATCTAATCAAATAAATGATGGTAATTATTTTAGTCTTGAAATAATACGACAACCTCCAATTCGATTTAAAGAAGAAGATGGAGACAAACACCAAATAGAAGGATTACATAAAGATAATGTTAAAGTTATTGTTTATAAGGATAATGGAGGAATTATGACATATTACCCCAAATACGAAGAATTACCCTCGGATGCAATAGATTTACTATTTAGGATGATGTTAAGTCAGTATATTTAATACAACCCTCACTTACCGGTGGGGGTTTTTTATTATAAAGGGGTCGGGGATTAACGACTCGGACCATATGATAGATTACAATAAGGAAAATACTAAAGGATTAAACCATTCGTTCATACCTATGTTCCGTTCCACTTCCCTGTCGGTCAGTTCCCACTACACTCCGGATTCACTCATAGTTTCATCCTTTACTATTTTAAATTCGTATACCCATTCGTATATATACGGATAAATACGTATATTCATTATCGGTCCATAACCTTTTTACTACCAATAACCGGATAATAATTCTTTTTACTATTTACTGTTAATAGTAAACAGTAAACTATCCCCGCCCCTAATGTTCGGGGTCCCCAACTAACGACAAGACAATAAACGAAGTGGTATTAGTAATCCGGTGAGTGTTCATTATTAAAGGATGTTCATTTACAATGAACAATAAAATGAAATGAACAATGACAGGACACTATAATAAGTTATGTTTTGTATCAGTGTAGTCAGTTTAAAACTCACATGAGTGATACGAATAATAACTTTTATTATATATCCACCTACGACTTGTCTTCCTATGAAAGGACATATAATGGTCTATGAATGGTCCATTAAGTAATATCGGTCACCCTCGTTGAAGTATTATAATACTATCATAACACTCATTACATTCGTTTCCCCGCGTCTTGCACTACTCTCTACTCTTTTTGCCAGGTTTTGTATATAGTAAAAAACTGGTCCTGTAGGGGTCGTGAGAGGGGAAAAAGTGGTCTTTACAGTATAATCACACAGGATATGGTGGTAAAATGTGGGGGAGAATGGTAATGTGGTGGGGGTTAAATGCGGGGAAAGGGATTATCCCTTAGCGAAACCTCGACTGACATTCTGACAAATCCTAATAAATTACCCCCAAACTTATCAACAACCAAACATTTTTTTATCAACTGACACCATGTCAGGGACGTTCCCCGCCACTTAACATCTTTATTTTTATACGTTCCTTAACTATACTTAAAGAAAACATACATGGAAGATTTAATATTCAACATAGATTATGTGGATGAGGGGGTAATTAGAATAACCATCTCAGACCACAACCTCATTCAAAAGGGGGTTCTATATTTCGAGAAGGTAAAGGTGGGGTTCAATAGGAAACCACTAAGCATGAACTCTTGGGCATGTGTGGACGCCAAGGTGGAAGGACTATATGATATGGGCGGGGATTATTCCTCTTTAGATATTCTCAACGAATGTCAAAGACTAATATCGTCGTTTATCCCCACCGGTCAGAACACGATATACTCCGGCAACAATCCAACCGATAAGCAAGTATTTTAATAAGTTTCTCATAAGTAACACAAAGATAGTCCAAATTATGGAATCCACAAACAATCCGGGGTTTTATTAAGAATAATTTTCAGAACCATATAGGGTCCATTATCATATTCTCATTAATGGGCGGGGTTTATAAAAAAAAATATGGGGCGCTCATCCGTCCACTCTTCCACCACCCGGTTCGCCCCCTGTCGGGTTGATTCTTCATCTAAAAATGAAGTGTGACCGATTCAGTGATACAAAGGTAATGATTTATAATGACCCCGCCAAACAATTTAACATTTAATTAAGTATTTATTATCATGACATCAGAAGAAATATTAAACAACTACACATATAAGATTGTTAGGAAGGTCCTAATGAGAGAATACCCATGGATAAAAGATGTTCAACTTGACATCCCCGGATTGGAGAAATATAAGTATGTCCTATTCCTTGACATATACATTGACCCCTATGAGTTGGGGAATGAATATGATTGGAAGGTGGCCCGGTGGATTGATAGTGCAGTAAGAAATAAGGAAGACTATGACACAACCGTTATCTCCATGTACTTCGAAGGGTCCACTGATGAGATGAGAGAAACAACACAGTTACTTAACGACACCATTGAAGCAACTCAGAAGTCCCCCGCCATTCCACAAGACCTAAGGATGACATATGATAGAAGATTCATGGTCGGACAATATCACCTCATTGACAACCTGACAGTTCCTATTGAACTTGATGAAACTTATTAACATTAACCCTCACTATTGAAGTGGGGGTTTTTAGTTATTAACATGTAGGGAGGGGAGGTGTTCATAACTATTGATAAGTCCCCGGGTCCATACTCCCCTATGGGGTGGGGTAGACCCCCCCTCCCTGCGGTATCCCCCTATACTATACTGTCAGAATGTCATATAGGGGGGATAATCCCCTAAATCAAATAAAATAATTTTTGGGGAAAAAATGACCTTTTTTACTATTTATAAGATATGAATACAACAGAACAAGAGCTTAAAGAAATACTTGATTATCAAATTGAGAAAATAATAAGAGAGGGGACAACATATGAATTTGAAATCATTGACTCACCATCGATTACCATTGATGGGAAACATTTTTTGGCTTACACGAGTACGGTACATAGAATTAGGGAACATCAATTAACCTCAAAATTTAATTCTATAAGAGAAGAATTTATGAGTCAATATGAATACGAAATGGTTGATTCTATATTAACGGCTATGGAATTTATTTTATCATTCTTGGAGGAACATAAAGGAAACAGGATATTCATTATGGGTGATTCATTTAATTCGGGGCCAACCAACACAAATGGAACATTTATGAGAAATAAAACTATTAGAGCGATAGTGATTTAATCCCCTCCCTTCAAGGTGGGGTTTTTTATTTTCGGTTAATGTGGGGATTAACTAACATTATCCAATGAATTGTTAGTTAGTGATGGGAATTACCATTATTGTATTTTCTAAAACACGACCCCTTGTTTCAACGAAGGTCTATATGTCTTATAAAAATTTTTGGAATTTTTTTGATAAATTGGGAATTATTTTTTATCATTAGGGTCTATGAAAATATCACCATTAAAACTACGAAAGATTGAGGAGACCTTAAAGGACTTTAAATGTTTATTGGTTAGATATGGGGAAGTGAAGGATAATAAGGAATTACTTAGGGAATTCTGTTCAAGGAATAGAAACCCATTATGGGATATTACGAGTATTAAGTATTTTGACACGGGGTTAAAATCTAAGGGTTTAATTGAAGAGGGTGGTAATGGGGTTAGTGACCATTACATTCAGAGGATGATGAGCACCGAGATAATCTTTAAGGAATTGAATGATACTCCTGATATGAGTGTTTCCGATTTTATCTTATTGATTAAGAAATATTCTTCTACTGTTTCATTAACTAAGGGGGAACATAAGAGGATTACTTCATTAACAAAGGGTAAGGACATTATGAATTATGTTATGTATGAGGAGGCGGGGATTGAGGTTGATGGGTTGGAGGAATATATCTTTTAGTTCGTATACCGCGTCGTCCGGACTCACTTCGTTCGAGGGAATCCCAGCCCTTTTTTTAAGTCCTTAGGTATTTATAGTAATATAAATATATTATGGGAAAAACAATAAGATTAACCGAATCTGATTTGGTTACATTAATTAAAAAGTTTTCGACTGAGTCGGATGTGAATGAACAGTTATCGGGTATTGTAAAACAAATAATAAAATACGGTTCTAAGACTAAACCACTTGTGAAACAGGGGTTAAAAAGTGGTTTACCACTTATGTCACAATTACCGAGTAAGGTTCAGTCGTTGATACAATCTTTTCCAACTAATGTAAAGGTTGGGGATAAGTTGGGTTCTTTATTTAATTCACATTTATCTGACATAAAAGGGTTAAAACATTACGTTAAGAGTGGTGGAGGGAATGGTATTACTGAGACATATGTTGATGGATTAATTAAATCGGTTACTACACCTAAAGGGGGTAATGTAAATTTAAAAGATGTTTACACACAATCCCATTTTTTGAAACAGGAATTGGAGAATATTAAATCGTCAATACCTAAACAAAAAATGGGGGATTTATCTAATAAGTTCTATACTGAAACCGCAACTTTAAATAGATTTATATCAGATTTAGAAAAGATTAAACCACTATATAAACCCCAATAATGTTGGGGTTTTTTATTTCTCGTATACCGCCCGGTCCGGACTCACTTCGTTCGATGGAATCCCAGCCCTTTTTTTGGAACCTTGAGTATTTATCAATATGAGATATGTTATAAGTGAGAGTAGATTAGAAAGAATTTTTAAAAATTTTATGGACTCCCAATATGATTTAACATATGATAGAGCACCTCGGGAGTTTGTGGATAAGAACGGGGAGGTATTTGGACTTACCATACAATATCAATTTTACTATGCGGATTATCAAACGGAGTATTCATTAAATCAAATGTTTGGGGAACTTACCAATGAGTTATTGGTTCGTTATTTAAGAGAAAGATTTTCTGATACAAGAATTGACGGAATAGAATAAACCCCTCCCTTCAAGGTGGGGTTTATTAATTTGGTGATTTAAGACCTATTACATCTTTGTATTGCGGGAACAGATTATCGTATTGGTATAGAACCCCATCAAGATTATTGAAATTCATAAATTCATTTTTACCCGGAAGTTTTAGGTTTGAATCTGTTCTATAATTTACACATTGACAATTCAATTCTTTTTCAAAATTAACGGCACCTTTGGATTGTAGGGTATATTCCCTAATGACTTGAATGATTTCTATTTTGTGGTGGTCTGTCCATCTTTTTTCTTTATATCTATCTTTAATGGAATTTTTGGTATAACCAATTTTAATCATATCAACATCGTCCACTTTCATATGGACAACGTATACAATATGTTTTCCGAAACAGGTATCTATTCGGTTATATATGTAATCTATTATTTTTGGGTATTCTATAATGATTTTGGTGATAACTTTAATTTTATCATAGATGGTACCCCCCGTTTTTGAGTTTTCGTATTGTTCGTATAAGTTCATAGGTTAAATATAGTGAATTATATTGGGGAAATCAAATGTCCATCTTACCACCTTTTTTATTTGACATAACCGAAAATAATATTTATACTTTTATTCCATAAGGTATATTCATTATGGTAAAAACAAAAACAATTTCCCTATTAAAATACAATAGATTTGAATTCGGGGACCAAATCGTTAGTCAATTTGTATTATTTGAGTGTAAGTGGTTATTCTCCATTATATTCTTTTATTTTCATAAATCCTTTGGTAGTCAGGACCGATTCCATACCCACGCCTTTAATGCTTGGTCTGTGAAACTATTTGGTCAGTATGATGAACAAATCTTGGATGACGAGGTTAGTGGGGAATATCATATTGTTAGACGAGAAAAGGTCTTGGTCTATTTCCCCCGGGATTCATATCACCGAATTTCTAATAGTAACGGATGTATGACCATATTGTTCTCGGGTCCATGGAATAAAACTTGGAAGGAATATATTAATGGTAAAATTGTTGGTTATGGTTGGGGACGGAAATAATATCTCGTGGTCCGGACTCACTTCGTTCGAGGGAATCCCAGCCCTTTTTTGAATCCTTAGGTATTTATATTAAAATGATAACAAAATGAAAAAAATTATAAGATTAACGGAATCAGATTTAAATAGACTGGTTAAAAAAATTATCACGATACACTGGACGTGACGATGAAGATTTTAATTTCTAATTATTATTAAACCCACCTAATTAGTGGGTTTTTTATTTCCTTCTTTTTAATCTATAACCCACTTTCCTATCATATATATTCCCAATATCATCATAGAATAATGGTTTAACATAATCAAAAAAATTGTCGATACCATAATAATCAATTTCGTCGTATAGTTGATGAAGAACCTCATCAATAAAATCCTCTCTATTGTATTCATCAACATCATAATACTTAATAACTTTTGGTATTGTTGATTTAATTAAATCAAATCTTCGTAATAAATCTATTGGAGGTTTGTTTGATTGTAATTTTTTATATTGAATCTCTGTTAATATTATTTCCATATTAATAAATATCCTAATTGTTGAGTATTTATAATAAAGAAATTTAATATGGGGAATATTGTTAGACTTACTGAAGGTGATTTGATTAGATTAATCAAACGAGTTCTTACCGAGCAAGAAACAAGTGAAAAGGAAATGACCGAAGCCTGCTGGAAAGGTTATACTAAAAAAGGAATGAAGACAATGTTTGGAAAAAAATATCCAAACTGTGTTAAGAATGAATCTTATGATGAAGAGACAAATGAGGCCTCAAGTCCTGCTCAACAAGCCGCAATTGCCATCAACATGAAGAAGAAGGGTATTAAACCAAAGAATGAAACATTATATGAAGATGAATACGGTTCAGTTGAGGAAACCAACTTTGTTGTTGGTGACTTACTAACTGAAGCCGAATATCAAGGACGAAAGGTTCAACTTGGTAAAGTTATGCAGGGTGATGTGAAGAAGTCCAAGGTATATGTTAAAAATGACAAGGGTAAAGTTGTTAAGGTTAATTTTGGTTTTGGTGGTACATCCGCTAAAGGTAAAAGAATGACAATTAAAAAGAATGACCCCGCAAGACGTAAATCCTTTAGAGCTAGACATAATTGTGATAATCCGGGACCAAGATGGAAACCCCGTTATTGGAGTTGTCGTGCATGGTAAAAAATTATATAACCCCTCTTGACAGTGGGGTTTTTTATTTTTATCTTTACAAAAAACTTAAACATTATGTCAGAACAAACAGAAAACCCAAAAACAATTGCTGTATTCGCTAGAGAATATTATGAAACATCTATCGTTAAAGAACCGGTGGAATTAAACCTTGAAGATTACCCTGAATTGGAAGGTATGAGTAAAGAACAGGCTATTGATTATGTTGAATCCAACGCTTCGGAAATGAAACCAACCAATGATGAATTTGGTTATGGTTCACTTGAGGAACAACTTAACGATATGGATATTCGTAGAGACAAAATTACGAATGAGACCCAAGAAATTAACGCTGTTGCTAAAATGTTTTAATTATGTCAGAAGCACCTAAAAAACTCAGTTTTGGATTATTAGAATCCCATTGTATTGCCGTTTGACACGCACCTGTAACCATTACCGTATCGGACTATCCGGAATTGGATGGTATGACCGAAAACGAAATGAAAAAATATATTGAAGAAAATTTTTGGGATATGAGCCCAATTGAAGAAAAAGAAATATTCTTTGTTGATGTTGAAGAGGAATAAAATAAAAATCCCCAATCTTTAATTAGGTTGGGATTTTTTTTTATATCTTTGTGACCTATGAATAAGGAACAAATTATACTTGAATACTTGGAAATTAAATATGGTAATTGTGAAACCTATGAAAATGAGGCGACAATTACCATTAATGGGGTTTGTACTTATTATAAAACACTAAAGAGTGTTGGGTTTGTTGGTGTCGCTCACGAGGATTTATGTGATTGGTTTGGAGATGGTCGTTATCATTCCATATTTACCAATTGGTTTTATGAGAAGTATAAGTTGGAAAGAAAGTCATCTCTCTAATTGACAAATAATATTATTTTGTTATTTTTAAATAAAAAATAATGAACTTATGTGCCATAACCAATTATCATAATAAGGGATATATTAATGAAATCATTACACTTAATAAAATTTTAGATTCATTACATATAACTCAGAATGATACATATGATTTTAATTCAACTAACATAACTTACAGTATAAATAAAACTTATACTCATGCATTAATATTCATGGATTATAGGGTTAGTAGTATTGGAGTTTATAGAAAATTCTTTGATGAATTACAAATCCCAAAAATATTTGTAATTGATACAATACCTCATCATAGTAAAAAACTTAATGAAGATTTTATAGAGATATATGTTAATGGAATGATTAATAGTTTTAATGGGTTACCTCTTAATCAACAACAGTTAATCTACGAAAACTACGCTGACGGGTTTATCTTTTTTAACAATAAAGATGTTAACTTATTTCAACATTATTATAATCTTAAGACCTCCAAACCATTCTCAGTTATATCTCCACCTTTAGGTAATAGAGACCAAATTAAATTAAATTTAAATAACATAACCCCCAATAAGAATATAGGGTTTAACGGATATCCATCAAATCAATCCGGTCTATTTGATTTATTAAATTTAATGAAATTTAATCCCAAATATAATCTGAACTTGTATGGTACTCATGGAAGAGATGACATCTTAAATGAAATGACGGTAAATCATTTAACATCTACCATTGATAGAATCAAATTTAAGGGTAAAGTAAAAAATGATGAGAAATTTTTTAAAGAAAATTATATCTACTCTAACTTGTCAACATATGATAGTTTTGACTATTATACTTTTTTCAGTTTCTTAAATGGGTCTGTCCCTTTAATAAGTGAAACTTCTAGCTCTTCATTATTTTTTAAATCATATCCATTCATTGTTAATAACAAAGTGGACTCAATGTCTAACATGTTAGACGTTATAGATAAAACTTCCGTGGATGATATTAAAGACATACTAAAAACTTTATTTGAAGATATTAAAGAATTAAATAATGAAAATAATTATGAACAATATA
>Ga0114975_10000322_pt1 | contig 35897 bp, 28 predicted proteins | sample S_130626_EF_Meta_FD_87031 | JGI IMG/M metagenome (GOLD analysis project Ga0114975, IMG submission 87031) | Freshwater microbial communities from Lake Simoncouche, Canada to study carbon cycling - S_130626_EF_MetaG | ecosystem: Environmental > Aquatic > Freshwater > Lake | place: Lake...
CCTTGCAGTGCTAGGAATCGAGAAGCACAGCTGAGGAGTGTGCTTGTGGCACTCGACGAAGCGAGCATCACAGTGACACCGCAATGCATGACCTCAGTGCCCTTCTTTAATTGGTTGCAAACCAGCTCTGAAATTCGCTGAGGGCCTTGCAGTGCTAGGAATCGAGAAGCACAGCTGAGGAGTGTGCTTATGGCACTCGACGAAGCGAGCATCGCAGTGACACCGCAATGCATGACCTCAGTAGAATTTCAGAGCTGGTTTTAGCCTGGGATATTTTTTAGGACCTCTACATTCGTCGGATATTTACGAATAAAAAAGAGGATTCGATCGATGGCTTCCAGAGGCTTGTGTCCAGCGAGTCCACGCCGGATAATATTGATTTTATGAAGATCTTCTGCTGGAAGAAGAAGTTCTTCACGACGTGTTCCTGAGAGAAAAATATCGATGGCTGGATAGATACGTTGATCACTTATTTTTCGATCAAGAACAATTTCCATATTTCCTGTTCCTTTGAATTCTTGAAAAATGAGATCATCCATACGACTGTTGGTCTCAATGAGGGCCGAAGCGATAATAGTTAGGGAACCAGCCTCTTCGGTGTTACGAGCTGCAGCAAAGATTTTACGTGGAATTTCCATTGCCCTAGCATCCATTCCTCCACTCATGGTTCGTCCACCACCAGACATAGAATTGTTAAATGCGCGTCCAATACGAGTTAGAGAATCCATCAACACAAATACATCCTTCCCTTGCTCTACAAGACGCTTTGCACGTTCAATTGCAAGCTGAGCGATACGTGTATGACTTTTTAAATCACTATCATTAGAACTTCCAAAGAGATCTGCTTGTGGAAACATACGGCGCATCTCGGTTAGCTCTTCTGGTCTTTCATCAACAAGAAGAATGAGCAATTTCATCGTAGGATGATTCTTAATCACTGCATCTGCGATATGTTGTAAAAGGGTTGTTTTTCCTGTTCGAGGAGGAGCTACAATAAGACCACGCTGTCCTTTGCCAATGGGAGTCATTAAGTCAATAATGCGTGTCGTATAACGATCTGTTACCGTTTCCAAAGCAATGCGCTCTGTAGGACTAATAGTTGTGAGCTCTTCAAAAAGGGGAAGGTTTACACATTTCTCCGGGTCTTCTCCCTCAATTTCGATGAGTTTAAAAAGTTGCCAGCCACGATGGCCTTGACGCGTCTGACCTTTGATATAAATACCATCACGAAGGTTATATTTTTTGATGACATCATAAGTCACAAAAACATCGTTAGGAGAAACATTATAAGAGCGTTTTGATTCTCGAAGGAAACCATATCCTTTGCCTGAGAGCTCGAGCATTCCTTCAGCAAAAGTAGGTTCTGCATTTGGGTCTAATTCACCCACAGGTTCGTAATCAGCCTCCACTCTCGAATCTCTATTATAAGCGGCTTGAGGACGTGAAGGACGGTTAGGATTATTATTTAGGGGGCGATTATTGCCACGACGATTATTTCGATAAAAGCGCCGTTGACCTTGTCTATGGCCTCCACGATGGGGACGCTCTTCTTGCGAAGGTGGTCGGTCGCCAGTGGCAGAATCATTTCTAGGAGAATGAGCAGCTGCAGGTTCAGGTGCAGAAAAATTACTGGATGTTGAAGAAGCGATATCGTCTTGCATGATTAAAATTTTGGTTAGAGGAAAAATGAATGTTTAAAGAAGGTTTCTTTGAACTGGAAATCTGTACGTAAAAAAACGTCTGCTTGGAAAAGCCGAAATAAAACTGCCAGTGTAATAAAGAATTTTGTTTGCGTTTTAAAAAAACTCACACTCACGAACACAAACGTGTCTAGGGTTAGAAAAAACAGGACTCAGCTAAAAAAGATTCACCTCAAAATAATGAGTTCACAAACTACAATAGTTCATCAACTTCAGATAGGTCTTCAAGGCTGATAATGAATCTAGCTAGCCCGGATATTTCAGACTAAATTTATTAGAAGTTGCGGAAAGCTCCATGGCTACTGAGTTGGTCACGGATTGTGATTGGGGCGATAGGGACTCATACACACCAGAATCAAAATCTTTCACAGCCTTCTACTAATAAGCTTTGCACGGAGCCTCATGACGATTCAGTATAAAATATCCGGACTTAATTCGTTCAAGGTTTTGAGAAGAGCATTTCTCACTACTTGCAGCAAAGCCTCGATGAGACTTACCAAAGAGTCAACTCCTTTTTGAACAATTTTCAATTTTCATTCCTTCGTATTTTTAATTTTTTGATTCGGGCTAGTTCTTGGAACAGCATCCCATGAAGAACCGACAGAAAGCAGGTGAAGATTGAAACCTTCCTCGTGAAAAGCTTTCTTAGCAGCCTCTGTATCAATTTGGATCTGTGGAAAAGTATTGTAGTGAACTCCCAGAACTTCCTTGGTACCTAACCATTTGGTTGCAGTAATGGCATCTTCTATTCCCATTGTAAAACGATCGCCAATGCAAAGAACGAGAAACCTGAAAGGAGCTGCAGCTGCGATGAGCTTCATATCATGGGTAAGACCTGTATCACCAGAATAGTAGAAATTCCCCTCTGTTGTTTTTACCAAAAAACCACCTGGCTGCCCACCATAAGATCCATCTGGCATCGAACTAGAATGAAGTGCATTAGTAAGGGTAATACTTCCAAACTCAAAATTCTGGGAGCCTCCGATATTCATGCTTTCGGTTTTTTTTAAACCTTTTCTGGAAAACCATTCCATCACTTCAAAACATCCTACGAGTACAGCCCCAGAAGCATGAGCAATGACCTCCACATCGGCCACATGATCAAAATGCCCATGAGAAATACAAATATAATCGGGTTTTAGGGTCGTAATATCGATCTTAGCTGCCAAGGGATTAGGCCTTATAAAGGGATCAAATAACAATTTTTTTCCTGCAACCTCTACCTGGAAACAGGAGTGACCAAAATAAGTGATTTTCATTGCAGTCTAAATTCTAAGAATAGTTGAACTGAGTGTTTGGTTTTATCTTAAAGTGTATTAGCCCGAATCAACTATGTTGTCAGACTTCATCACGTGCCCTCCCCAATGAGTCTTAGCAGCCTCCTTGCGACGAACCAGTATGAAATATACGGGTTAATGCTTCTTTAATCCTTCACAAATCGAATAATAATATTTTTTCAAAGGACGCATACCATCTTTTGAATAGGCCTCCTCAAGAGGTCGTACGATTAAAAAATCATTTCTTAATTCTTTGGGAGGGTAACGCCAAAGATAAATAAACAGAGCTCTACTACCCTTAGGATAGCGATCACGGTAGCTCGGCCAAAACGAAAATTGATCCTTCACATGATCAAAAGCGGGCTCGTATGTATCAGGATGACCTTTTAAATAAAAAGAGAGAAGACTTGCTGTTTGATAATTATCCGAGATAAAAAAATTAGTTCCCTGCTCTTGAGCTAATATTTCTGCATGAAGTGCTATAGACTCTGCTCCATGAGCTCGGTCGAGTGGATCAACAGAACCAAGATCTCTGTAGCCCTGGATGGCTTTTCCAATCCAACTACTTCCTGAGCAGGATTCCCAAGCGCTAGGAATAGGAAGATGCAGCCAAAAAGTATTATGAAGTAAGAGTGTTTCAAGTGCTGCAATCGTGAGTGCTAGTAGAACATATTTTTTTACCCAAGGGACCTTATTTTTTAAGGCCTCCCAATTGCCCACAAGCAAAATGATACCCGCTACATAGCAGGGTGCAGGCCAATTTGGTTCTGCTGCTTTATTCAAACTTAGAAATGCATAAAATCCGAAAAGAGGAATAAAGAGTGATTGAAGAAAACGTGTTTGCTCTCGTTCTTTTGCTGCACAGTGTGGCCAGAAAACAGAAATAATTACCCCAAGGAAAATTAATGGTGAAATAACTCCGACTTGTGCCCCAATAAAAACGAGTAATTCACTTGGCGTGATATGCCATGATTTATTGAGATCACCGCGTTGTAAAAGATGCATGACTCCTATCCATTGATGCTGGTAATTCCAAAGAATCATTGGCAGCGAGAACATCAAAGCTACTCCAATCATGATGTAGAAAGGAGCTTGCTTGAGCTGCTGGCGGCACTTCGGACTCCAGAAACAGAAAAGTGCAAAACATAACAGCTCTGAAGCATTGGTATATTTAGCGAGCATCCCTAACCCCACACACACTCCCGCAAGAATCCACCAGAGAAGATGGTGTTTTTCTTGAGCTTTCCAAAAAGCAATTGCTGCTATTGTCCAAAAGAAAATACTGATTGGATCAATCGTCATTAAAATACTCCCAACCGCGTAGAGCGGCATAAAAAGAACAACAATTAACGTCCAGAAAGCAACCTTTTCATTGTAGAGCATCGAGGCCAGGACATACAGGCCAATGCCTATGGCTGCTGAAAGCAAAACTGCAAAAAAACGGACACCAAAAACAGTATCCCCAAAAAGATGAGTGCCCAAAAAAATGGTTACTGCAGCTCCAGGTCCTTTATCGAAAAAGCTCCAATCTAAATGACGAGAGCAATACCAATAATAGGCCTCATCCCCTATTAATTCCAGTTGTGTCGCATACCAGAACCGAAAAAGAGTCACCGCAATAATCAAGATTCCTAAGATCCACAAGCGATTGGCGGTATTAAAAAAAAATTTCTGCTGCATGAAAATAATAAGAAAATTTATAGTAACAGTATTTCAAATGATGACGATTCAATTGATTTTAGAGTGAATAATCTCCTCGATTCATGAGTGCTCGTTGCAATGTGACTGCATCAGCCTGTTCGACTCCACTTCCAGCAGAGAGACCTTGAGCAAGACGTGTTATTTTGATGCTCCAAGGAGCTATCATTTCTGCTAAATAATGAGCTGTTGCCTCTCCTTCAACATCTCCACTGAGTGCCAAGATAATTTCCGAGGGTCGCTCCACATGAAGACGATCCATCAGTTCGGTAATACGCAGTTGCTCTGGACCAATACCATCAAGGGGAGAGAGCTTTCCTCCAAGAGCATGATACCGTCCGTGAAATGCACCTGTTCGCTCCAATGGTAAAATATCAGTCACCCTCTCAACAATGCAAAATTCTTTTCCGGATCGCGTTTCATCAGCACAGAGAGAACAGATTTTTTGTTCTGAGAAAAAACCACATTGTTCACATGATTGACAATGTTGAGTAGCATTATGAATTGCTTCAGCTAAAGCCTTTGGATGAGCATGAGGAGAACGTAACATCCAAAGTGCAATCCGCTCTGCACCACGAGGACCAATACTAGGAAGACGACGTAGTTGACGCGTCAACTCACAAAAGGATTCAGGATAATCAAGAAGCGGCACAAGAAATGGAAAGTAGAGGTGAAAGGCAGAGATATTTCATGAGAGGCTTTTTTATTAAAAAAGGGGAATCGAAATTTGGCGAAATTTGGAATAATACTACGTTTGTAGGATGATTCATAGGCCTTCATTCTAAACGTTATTCTGAAAATAAAGAGAGCGCCTCTTTCAAAATAGATTTCTTCGACATGTTGAGATCATCCCCCTTCTGAGCTCGATCGATTTTTTCTAAATAAAGATCTAAAGCCATATCAGGAATACCTAAAATGGGTGCAGATTTGAATGACTCGATCGCTTTTCCCCATTCTTGGGAACGAAAAAAAAGGACTCCTAGCCAAAATAAATCACGACTCCGTTCTCTCTCAATGGAAAGATTATTTTTTGCAGCTAACACTTCATAAAGCTCTACTCGATGCTGCACACCGTGACATACAAGCGAATCAATTGGTCGAAACTCTGCTATGGTCTCTGCCATCTCATAGGTATGAGGTCCCACTAAAATACGACATCCATAGCTCACGCATGCAGCACACAAGTAGTGTGCAAAATCAACTACGGGTCCTGCGACACTAAACTGATTGAAATGCGGCCCCCCATACAGAGCTGCAATCATCTCACCAGAATGTACTCCTATTCGGAAATCAAGACGTTGTTGCCAGCGGGCATCGCATTCAACATTGAGTTCGTCAAGACGCTTTGCAAGATCAAGAGCAACGCGGGTCGCTTTGGCACCGTGATTAATCGGTCCATCTATAGGAAGCGGCACACCAAAGAGAACACGAATACTTTCTCCGGAGCATTCCTCGAGATAACCACCCACATCGACTAAAAAATTGGAAGCGACCTGTAAATAAAGATTGGCCATTGCAACGTATGCTTCAGGACTTAAGACTTCCATAAGTGCTGCATGATTCTTGAGCGAACAGACTAAAATACTTCCATTTTTCAACTCCCCTAAAAACGAAACGGACACCTTGCTTTTACAAAGTTTACTTATGAGGTGGCGATGCAAGCGATGTTGAAAAATCCGTCGTACCTTTTGATTCCTGGATCCTAAAGTAGTCGGAAGGAATAAAAATACCATGAGATAGCCTCCTCCAAGTGCCAACTCTGAAGGAAATGGATTCCAATAAAAATGATATAAAGCCATCACAAGGCTTCCAGAAATGATTAGCAGGGCTGATATCACAAATAAAATCATTCTCTCCCTGTGGGTGCTGAGCTCCAGCCCTATTTGAACCGTTACGTAGGCAATAAATAAAACAATGATCCCTTGGACTAGTTCAGGAACCAACAGGTAATCAGGGGTTATATGCAAGAAGACTTTCCACCACTTATCCCATGGAATCATCCACCCACTCATAGTAACTACAAAAATAAGTCCTATTGTGAGACTCCCTAATACAAATGTTGATTTAATATTCCTCATGAACAATGGAGTTTTCTAAGCAGATAGCAGAAATTTTTTCAGAATAGTCAGGGAATATGAATCATGACAATATTGAAAAAAATAGAAATATTCATACTAGTCTATTTTGATGAATAGAGTAACATTCAACTTCTTCGACCCAAAATTTCATGACTAAAAAATCTTCTCGGCCTATTAGCGTTGTTACAGGAGGTGCTGGCTTCCTTGGTTCTCACTTGACTGATCGACTTCTTGAAGAAGGCCATGATGTCATCGTTATTGATAATTTTATCACTGGAAGTCCTCATAATCTTGAGCATCTTGCTGAAAATATTCATCTCAAGTTTATTCGACACGATGTTACTGAATATATTTTTGTTCCAGGGCCCGTCCACTATGTATGGCATTTTGCAAGTCCAGCTAGTCCCATTGATTACCTTGAACTCCCGATTCCTACATTAAAAGTCGGTTCTCTTGGAACCCACAATGCACTAGGACTCGCTCGTGAGAAAAAGGCAGCATTCCTTCTTGCATCGACCTCGGAAACTTATGGCGATCCTCTCATCCATCCTCAAACAGAAGATTATTGGGGTAATGTCAATCCCGTCGGCCCACGCGGAGTCTATGATGAAGCCAAGCGTTTTGCAGAAGCAATGACAATGGCCTATCATACGTTTCATGGAATGGATACAAAGATTGTTCGTATTTTTAACACCTACGGTCCTCGTATGCGTTTACGTGATGGACGTGTTGTACCAACATTTATTGGTCAAGCACTCACCAACCAATCACTAACTATTTTTGGGGATGGGAGTCAAACACGCAGCTTTTGTTATGTCTCTGACCTCATTGATGGAATTTATCGGCTCATGATGAGCGAATATCATCATCCAGTAAACATTGGTAATCCGCGCGAGATGACAATTAAAGAATTTGGTGAAGCAATTTTAAAATTGATCGAAACAACTTCTGCCATGGAATTTAAACCACTCCCAATCGACGACCCCAAAGTGCGCCAACCTGATATTACACGCGCTAAAACTATTTTAAAATGGGAACCTAAAATTGATTTTGAAGAGGGAATACAAGAGACAATTCATTACTTCCGTTCAAAGATTTAGAAAAACTAGCATTAGCTTTTTGTGGCGAGACAACTTCTTTTGCATTGGGAGAAGAATTTTTTTACTCTTGTTGAATGTGTTAGGAATAAAAAAGGAAGATGGTTATTACATCGGGAAGCGACACACGATCTCTCTCAAGAATCTGATCAAGATCTTCTCCATCAGCAAGCACTGGACCAACTTCAAACTACTCTCACCGCATGGGATGTACGTAAGGCAAGCCTTCATTGCTTGCTACCTGCCGAAAAGATTTTCCTTAAGACTCTGGTATTAGAAATCCCAGCTAATCTGGAGGATCTCATCCCAGAGATAGTGAGATTAGAGGCAAAAAAAGTTTTCCCCGTCCCACTCGAGGAGTTGATTTGGAATTTTCAAATATTCCCCTCTCATACCAAGGGAAAGATTTCTATTCTTTACGCTGCAATTAAAAAAAAATCCATTACCCCTCTCTTGGAGATGAATTTTTTAACAGAGTTAACTCACATATTTCATACTGATTCGTCGCGAGGCACCGCGAATCCTGATGCAGACACCACCGGCGGTCGGGAGACCGTGGTGGAGACTGCCCTGGCTTTAAGGGGGCAGCCCTGTAAGGGCGAGACGAGCGGGAGTGAGCGAGTCAACGAAGGTGATGGATTGCAACGACGGCTGCATGTTTCATACTGCCCGAGGAGCAATTCGAGGCTGACGCAGTATCCATCAGGTGTTCGCAAGCCACAGCAGAATCGGGATGAAATATCCGGGTTAAACTTTCAAACAATCTCCTCAACGACACAGGCCCTCTGCGAGTCTCTCCAACTCATCAATCAAAACCAAGAGACCACTCTGATCATCGATATTAATGGGTCATTACCGAACGTGATTTTGATGAAGCCTCAAGAAATAATTATCAGCTACACCCTCGAGCAAAGAGCAGTAGGGAGTTCCCAATTAGGAAAAATAGATACTGATCTTTCACGTATCCTGGAGCAGGCGACCTCGCAAAAGATGATTCCAACACAGATTGTTGTGACCGGAAAAAGTGCACAAAAAAATCAGCTACTTCTCCTTCTACAAAAGAAATACCAGATTCCAATCAAGGATCTCGATGAACTGCTCCTGAATCACCTCTCTTGGTTACCGACAACGCCAGAAAATTTAGAAAATAAAAGTGGCTTCTCAAGGAGCTATGTAGCAGGTGCAATCCATTTTTTTACAAAGAAAAATAGAAATATCGTAGCACAAATATTTCATAATCATCAACCGCAAAGACTGGTAAGCCTGATGGATACTGGGTTGAACTCGAAGTCTTCCTCCGGCAATCTTTACTCAAGACTATGTCATCAGACTTCATCACGTGCCTTTTCCCATCAAGTTTCACAGCCTCCTTGTCACCATCAGTATGAAATATTCGATCTCAATCTTCTTCCTCCCTCGTTGGTAGCAAAGCAAAAGTTAAAAAAACAACAGTCCTATATCCTAGGGGTCATGACACTAATAACATGCACCTTGCTCCTTGGTTCACTCACTATTTACGACCAAACCAGCCGTCTCATTACAGCCAGTTCACAGGCTACTTTTTTTTTAATACAAGAGGAAAAAAGACTTCTTTCCTTGGATCAAGAGATAGCTAGCTTTCAAAAGGTTGAAGAAAAAAACGGAGCTTGGTTTAGGCTTCTCCAAGCACATGCAGCTTGGCCTCGAGTGATTCAAGAAATTCAAAAAGCCCTCCCTAAACGTTATCTCTGGATTACACAATGCTCTGCTAATGATGATCAGAAAAATATCGATAAGACTTCTTCTCTAACTGCCATTACCCTTGAAGGACTCTATCTAGAAAATCCTCGTCAGGCAGATGTCGTCGATGATTTTGTTGAAAAACTCAAAAAATCAGATTTTTTTGATATTAAAAAACAAGAGAAGCAACAACTTCTTTGCTCTCCTAATGATGGAAGTGCTTATGCTTATCCATGGAAGCTTCGAGTGCCACTCAGGAGTCCTATGAATTTCAATCTTAACCCGGATATTTCATACTGATTGTGACGAGGAGGCTGTGAAGGCTTATGGGGCAAGGCGAGCGATGAAGTCTGACGACGGCTGTGTGTACACACTGCCCGAGGAAGACTTCGAGATCAACGCAGCATCCATCTTACTTCCCGGTCTCCGCAGTAGATCAGAATGAAATATTTGGGCTCATTGCTTACGTGCTATTTTTAATAATAATCATTACCCCTAAGATCACCAAAAAACCTCCCACAAAGGTCATCCAATTGAGTTGAATCTCTTGAAAAAAAAGCCATGTAAAAATAACAACAAATAGGGGGTATGAAATTTCAATCATCGCGGCAAGAGATGCATTTTTAGCACCCACTGCTTGATAGGTCATCCAAGCACCAAGCGATGCTGTTAGAAGCGAGAAGAGAAACCATCCAGCATAGCGTGGCTCCAGCTCACGAATTTGGGATAGAATCGATGTCCCTTTATTACCAAAGAAAAGAACCAATCCAGCAACAAGGACTCCTACAAGAGAATAACAAAAAAAGAACGCCGACGGGGTTACCCTAGAACGCAAAATTGGGCCACTTGCAGCATAACTGGAGCCCCAAAGCACGGAAGCAGCAACAGCATAGATTACCCATTTTTCATACATAAAAAAAAAGAGCATGTTTGAAAAGAGAAGGAGAAACAAGCCCTCAATATCATATAAAGTTGACTCAATAAAAAAGGATCAAAACTTTATAAATGACTCTTTTTTTGTGCTCTTTGTGCTTCTTCCTGCCTATCTTATTTTATATGCCCGTTGAAATAGAACGAAAATTTTTAGTTAAAAACGATACCTGGCGCTCCGAAGCTGTTGGCATCGACTATTGCCAGGGATACCTTTCCCGTAAACCTGAAGCCGTTGTCCGTGTGCGTATCGAAGGGAAGAACTCTTTTCTCACCATTAAGGGTCGGAGCCAAGGAATTAGCCGACCTGAATTTGAATACCAAATTCCCATTAAGGAGGCTCTAGAATTACAACAACTCTGTACTACTCCACTCGTAAAAAAAACCCGTTACCACATTCCTTATGACGGGATGATATGGGAGGTTGATGAGTTTCAGGGTGAGAACGAAGGTCTTATTATTGCTGAAATTGAACTCGATCATCCTGAAGCACTCATCACACTCCCTCCGTGGGTTGGAGTAGAAGTCTCTCATGATCGGCGTTATTGTAATTCTCATTTAGCAACACATCCCTTTAAATCCTGGTAAATATTTATCATAAAGCACGTCCCATTGGAGCCGAAGCTTGTATTTAAGAGGCTTTGAGGGCTAAAAAAGTTGAGTATCACAAGCCAAAAAAGCTGTTATGTTCTAAATAGAGGTGGCCCCCAAAAACTGGACCAGTAGTTAAGCTTTAAAAAGAGTGGAGAAGGAAGGTAAAAACATTATTTTCACTTGCGAAACTTAAGTAAGTGAGTAGATTTAAATACAGTTTAAGAAAAAAATAAAAAATTATGATAACACCTCGTCTTTTTACATTATTAGCACTGATTGTTTCTGTGCTAGGATTCAGCAATCTTTCAGCGCAAACAACATCGCCTGCGCCTTCCGATCAAGCAACTGCCCAAGATCCAGGTAATAGCGCAGGACCGTTCAACCTGAGTAAAGATCAGCTTCTGAGCTTGGGATATCGGATGTGGAATAATTATGCTGGTGGGACTGTAGATGGGTTGACTAAATGGGATGGCTCGGATGACAATCATCAATTCATGTACCTTGGCATTGCCAATAATATCTGGCTTCCAGAAGGTTCAACCTCCATGTTTGGTGAAGATTGGCCAACGGTGGCTCAGCGCCTCCAAGAGCTTGGATGCAAGATCAAACCTTGGATGTTGAACGGCTGCCCTTGGACAACACAAGAGGAATTTAACGCTGACTTTAATGGCAAGAAGATGACTTGGCTGCGCACCCATCTTTCCAAGGAGAAATTTGTTCGCGCTCAAGCTTTCTGCATTGCCGAGCGACTTCAACGGACGATGGATCCTAGCTCTCCAGACTCTCTCTTGACCGGCCTTGCTGCCGACCAGAGCGCACTGGTACAGAAAAATTTTGAACTCGTTGTGAATTCAATAGACCCTCTCGGTGTCTATGCTTTGATTGATTACGTCAATTTCAAAGGCGAAGGACGCCTTGGTGCAACCGAATTTAATGGCCAAAGTTGGGGATTGCTCCAAGTGTTGCTCAACATGCAAACGCCTGCGGAAGGTGCCAGTGATGCTGACGTGATGAAAGCTTTTGTTCAAAGCGCTAAGTTCACACTCTGCCAACGCGTTATCAATCATAAGATTCAAGATCCTACTAACAATGATGTGCAGTATCTTGACATGTGGGTCGCGCACTTGAACGACTATTTGTTGACCAATGCAGAAGTGACAGCACGCGGCTTGGATAAAGCGCCTGCAGCTCCTGCAGCCGATACTTCGAGTAACTAAAATTACTAAAAAATCCTTAAAGCCCCGATTGTTTTTCGATCGGGGCTTTTTTTTTAACTCTTGCCCATGAAAGCTATCCTCCTTGGACTTCTTGTTGCTGTCTTCATTATGGTGCTGATCCTTGTTGCTTTTTGGGTAACGCGGCCAGGTTTTTTTTCGCCGCATCATTCTTTGAATGCTGCTCCCAAGGCTTTTGATCCGCATCTTTCAGTACAAATCACACAACAACAAAAGCAGAAACTTTCATCAACCTTCAGCTCAACCAACCTATCAGCCAGGTTTGCAACCAACTGAACAACTTAATTTGCAGTCAACGGATGAGCCAACAAGTCAACCGTCCGACTCTAGTTCAGATGATTCATCATAGAAAAGATCAGCTGATATCATCGAAGCTGCTTCTATGGGAGGAGTATTTGGAACAGGGGCATTAATTTGGGCTCTTCATAAGAGTGCTGTTTTGGATGGTACCAAAGCTCATTTTACAAATAAATTTTTTCCCAACAGAGGAAAATAGTGCCAGTAGAAGCAGTAATAGAGGAGGAATCTGGTGATGTTGAATTATTCGGCGGAACAGCAACCAATCCCGACTCTCAAAATTGAAGAAAACTAGGAGTTAAATAGTTGGGATGCTTGCTATAAAAAATCCACTTTTGTTTACTCTCTTTGTGTTCTTTTATGGCTAATTTTCTTTTTTTAATTAGATTCTTAATCCCTTCTATTCCTGTGAATTTTTTTTATCATGCTCACTGCTTCTAACTTATCTAAATCTTTTGGTGGCCGTACTCTTTTTGAAGAGGCCTCTCTTCAAGTCAATCGGGGTGACCGCATTGGTCTTATTGGAGCCAACGGAGCTGGTAAGTCTACCCTTTTTTCTCTTATTCTCAAAGAAGCCTCCCCCGATTCCGGAGTAATTGCTCTGGAGCGAAATATCCAAATTGGTTTTCTTCCCCAAGAAAATGCTACCTCTGGCAATGAGACCATTTTGGAATTAGCCACTGGAATTAATCCAGCAATGGAAGAAGCTCATCGGCTCTTGCGTGAGCACCCCAACCATGAAGATCCACTACATCATGAGGGACAGGCCCTCTTTGCTGAAAATGAGGGCTATGCCCTTGAGGCCAAAGCAAAACGGATCTTGAATGGCCTTGCCTTTCGTGAAAACGACTTTAACCGCATGGCCCGCACCATGAGTGGTGGTTGGATCATGCGGGCACACCTTGCTCGTCTCCTCGTCTTAGAACCTGACCTGCTGATGTTAGATGAGCCGACGAATCACTTGGATCTAGAATCCCTTGGCTGGTTTCAAAATTATCTCATTAATTATAGCGGGGCCATTCTAGCCATTTCTCATGATCGCGAATTCTTAAATGTGATTTGTGAATCGATTCTTCAAATTAGTCATCGCAAACTTCATCACTATCGAGGCAACTTCGATTCTTTTCTGGAACAAAAAGCTGCTCGAGATGAACAACAGCTTGCTGCTTATAAAAGTCAGCAACGTGAAATTGTAGAGATCCAACGTTTCATCGATCGCTTTAGAGCGAAAGCAAGCAAAGCCTCTCAAGCTCAAGATCGTATGAAACAACTTGCTCGTATGGTTCGTATTGAACCACCAGAACGTGCCGAATCAACTGTTCATTTTCGTTTCCCTCAGCCAGTTCGTAGTGGACAGCGTGTTGCTCGCTTAACAGATGTTAAACAGGCTTATGGGGCTCATGTGGTCTATGAAAATCTCAACCTGGAAGTAGAACGTGGACAACGCACTGTCCTTGTCGGGCCTAACGGTGCTGGAAAATCGACCTTATTAAAAATCCTTGCAGACATGCTTCCTCTGGAAGCTGGGACCTATGAACATGGTCATAACAGTTCGATTGGTTATTTTGCACAACACCGGACCGAAATGATGGATCTAAAAAAAACAGTGCTCCAGGAAGTTATGAGTATTCCCAAGCCAGTTGCCGAACAGACAGCACGCACCATCCTGGGCTCTTTTTTATTTCGTGGAGAGGATGTCTTTAAACCAGTGGCAGTCTTAAGTGGTGGAGAGAAAAGTCGTTTAGCTCTCGTAAAACTGCTCCTAGATCCTCCTAATTTTTTACTCCTCGATGAACCGACCACTCATCTTGATATGCCAAGTATTGATGCTCTCATTAGTGCATTAAAACAATATGAGGGAACCTTATTGTTTGTGAGTCACGATGTTTATTTTATCAAAGCCTCTGCAACAAGTGTCCTTCATATTAATGCTGGAGATGTCACTCCCTATGCTGGTGACTATAATTATTACTTAGAAAAATCGGGAGCAATTTCGGAAAAAGCAGCCCTTGTCTCACCCGGGAATGGACCATTACTGAGTAACTCCCAGCCTCAGAAACTTGTTTCTACCGCTCCTGCAATACCCAAGATGGGTCTCAAAGAGATCAAAGCGCTTCGTAAAGCAGAGGCAGAAAAAAGAAAAACTGCCAATAAGCTACGACGTGAGCTTGAAAAAGAGATTGCAGCACTTGAATCAACTATTGCTAATTTAGAATCTGAAAAAAACCGTTTGGAAGCAGCTCTTGAAGATCCTATTTCCTACGAAAAAGGAACGACTTTTCAACTCAATCGTGAACTTTCAGTGACTTTAGCAACATTAGAAAGAACAACATGCCGGTGGGATCAACTCACCACAAGGTTGACTCAAGAGTATCCTGAAGCATTCTTAACAAAGGAAGATGAGATTGTCATTCAATGAGAATGCATCCAATCGAAGATGATACGCTAGGAGCTGCTCTTTAGATTTAAAAGACTATAAATTTCAAATAATATTTTGATGAAGTAGTATTAAAATATTATTTAAAGCATGTTGTATCGTCTCACAACAGTGTTGATATGTTTCTAGATTGCCTCCGATAGGATCGATGACATCCTCCTGTGTGATTCCTTCATTAAGTAAAAAAAACTTTTTTTGGTGCTCAGGATAGAGGAAGAGGAGCTCTCGAAGATGATCGCGGGTCATTGCAAAAACATGGGTTGATTGCTCGATTAAAAACGGGGTAACAGGCTGACTTTTAAATAAAGAAAAATCGATGCCATGCTCTGACAAAACCGCATTAGTAAATGAACTTGCAGAAAGGCCCCGTGCTGCATGCAGACCAGCAGAAGCAACAGTAAAACCGTGATTCTCTTCTACCATTTTTTGAAAAAGCCCATGAGCAATTGGACTTCTACACGTATTACCGGTACAAACAAAAAGTATCCTCTTCATTCAAAGAGAGTAGTTAAAAACTGCCCTCCTAAGCAAGGACTTGCCGAAAAGTTGCTAAAAATCATATCAAAATGATAGTGACATTAGATTGGTTATTGGCTAGAGTTACACGTTCATTATGCAACGAAAAAGCGCCTTCTCTCGTAGACTACCTGACCTCGTAACTGAGGAATTAGTCGCCGTACTCTCCAAAAAAGGAACTTCTTTTGAATTCAAGCAACTGTTCGATATTATTTATGAACGTCTAAAAAAGAGAAACGCTGCTAGTGGAGGAGAAGAAATGCTACGTCTCCGTGCCTATGAAAAGCTCCAGCATCTCGTTTCCAGAGGTATGGTTAAAAAGACAGGAAAAAAATATAAAGGCCTCGTCTCACTTGCAAATGCATTGACACCAACAGAACCTTTTGTTACTAAGCCAGCTTAACTTCATTGCTATGACCGACACTTACGGATCTCTTCTCGTTCATGTTGTAGTTTCCCTAGCATTCGCACTTTCTATTTGGTTTGCTAGTCTCCTTTTAGGACGGATTGGAACGGCATTTGGGGTTAAAAATGCTGCTTACGAATGCGGCATGATTCCCAAGATGACGATTCAGCCTCGATTCAGTGTCAAATTTTATTTGGTCGCCATGCTCTTCATTCTTTTTGATATTGAAGTAATCTTTATGGTCCCTTGGGCTGTTTGTTATCGAGATTTCATCGTGCAATATGGAGATATTATTTTAGGAAGCATGTTGAGCTTCGTTACGATCCTGATGGTTGGATATATTTATGCTATCAAAAAAGGGGCATTAGAATTTGCCTCTTAAAGTGCCTCCATCAAAGCAGAGATGGGATACGTTAGGCGACTGTTTTGATACTTCCTGTTTGGAGCACCACAGCGACACAGCACTTCGCTGCAGAAGATATTTTTTAAAATGAAATTTCTTTTTTAATCGCTCTTATGCTGATGAAATGCAAGAAGTCGAGGAGCACAGATGACGAGCGTATAGTTAATACGTGAGAAGTCGAGCACCACAGCGACACAGCACTTCGCTGCAGAAGATATTTTTAAAATGAAATTTCTTTTTTAATCGCTCTTATGCTGATGAAATGCAAGAAGTCGAGGAGCACAGATGACGAGCGTATAGTTAATACGTGAGGAGTCGAGCACCACAGCGACACGGCACTTCGCTGCAGAAGAGCGATTAAAAAAGAAATTGGAAGGATGGCTGAGCCTGGTTGAAGGCACTCGACTCGAAATCGAGCGTAGGGTTAAACCTACCGTGGGTTCGAATCCCACTCCTTCCACCATTTTGGAGGCCCGGTTAGCCGGGTATCACCATCCTTTGACTGCCTTGTACTAATGAAGCTTTGTACGGCGCCTTGCGACAGATCAGTATGAAATATCAGGTTTAGTATACAGAGGATTTTTTGAAATGAAGGTAGCAGATATTTTTTTTGCCTTTTTACTAACTAGTGAAAATTCTATTGGCATTTTTAAAAAATCCCCGGGGAATCCACTGAGGGTCGGATTACTGCTTCCTCCAATGATGATGGGTAGAAGAACAATAAAAAGCTCCTCGAGGTTTTGGATATTGGGATACAACGAGGTTGAAGCAGGTATTTTAAATTCCTCACATAGCAAAGGGTCATTAATGAGCTTCCCGTCAATGCTCATGAGGACCTTCAATAATGCCATGATTTAAAAGTTTTTTTCTGCATTGCTTTCTACCTCTTCTTCAAGCAGCTCTACTTGGTCACTCATTTCATGGAAGCTACTATTTCCTCCAGAACTAGGACGATAAAAAAGATAAAAAATACCACCAATTAAACTCCAAAAAACAGTGAGTGAAAAACTGGTTAATGAGATTAAGACGGCAAGAGATTTTGGGGTTCCATATAATGTGTTCAACAAGGTTTCGAAAAGACCTTCACGAACTCCAATACCACTCAAACTAATAGGGATATTACAGATTGTATTAACAATGGGAATGACCACAATCATCGGCCCTGCTCCAGGAGCTCCAGGAAGTGCAGAAAAGGCATAGGCTGCAAAAATACCAGAACCAAAGAGAAAGATATTCATGAGAATTGAATAAAAAAAAGCGCTTCCTAGGGCCTTTTTTTTAGAACTATAGGCAGAAAGTGCTGTTCCAATATCGACTAGAGTTCGATGACCAGGGATCCAATGAGGAATATACTTCCAAAGATGAAAATAATTCACAACAAGACTAAAAATAAGAAAACAAACAAAACCACCAAAAACAGCAAGAACTGTTGTTAAAAGACCTTCGGTAACAGGATTAGCCAGGAGTTGTCGAAAAGAAAAAAGACCAATAAATAGCGTCACTACCATGAGAGAAAACATTCCAATAAAACGATCAAACATAATTCTAAAAAAAACAGCTGTTTTTTGTTGCGGGACTTCTTTCATCGAGTAAAAGATTTTTAAAACATCACCTCCAACCGAGCCGAGCAGAAAGAGATTAAAAAACATCCCAATCATCACAAGAGAGAATGTTCTTTTCCATCCAAAATGAATTTTCTGAATTGCAAGCAGCACATACCACCGCATTGTTGAACAAAGCAATACAGCTCCAAAGCAGAACAACCCTGGAATCAACCAGAGTAATTGAGCGCGTTGAAGCGCCATTGTCATTTGTGAACGCTTTACTGGATCATGAAAAATCCACCAGAGCAAAAAAAGCGTTACGGCTCCTTGCACAATAGGCATAATCAATTTTTTACATTTCATAGAAGGGGTGAAAAGTAACCAACTCTTCAAACAAAAGAAAAGGTTTCTTTGTTTTATTCTGATTATTTTTTACATCCCGTGAGCGCATTTCGTGATTGAACACCTCTATATCCACATTCCCTTTTGCCCCAATATCTGCCCTTATTGTGCCTTCTACAAAGAGACAGCGGGAAGAGACCGTGTTGAACTATTTATAGAGGCACTTCTCTTAGAAGCTCAATTTCATGCTTCAGAGCTACTTCCCAAGACTATTTTTTTTGGAGGGGGGACACCTAGCGCTCTTTCGTTTTCTCAAATGGAACGCCTTCTTGATGGATTGCATCATACCCTCAATCTCTCAGCTATAGAGGAATGGACCATAGAGATGAATCCAGCTACTGTCTCTTCCGACAAGGCCAAACTCCTCTATGAAGCAGGTGTTAATCGTATTAGCATGGGAGTTCAATCATGGGATGATGCTGTTCTTAAAACACTAGGGCGAATGCATTCATCTCAGAAGGGAGAGGAATCGTTTTATTTACTACGCGAAGCGGGTTTCAGAAATATTTCCATTGATTTGATTTTTGGGATTCCTTATCAATCATTAAACTCCTGGAGAAACACACTTGAAAAAACAGTGTTATTAGCTCCAGAGCATCTCTCTGCCTATGGATTGACCTATGAGGAGGGAACAGATTTTTTTCGTCAACGGAGTCGTGGTGTCATGAAAGAAAATAATGATTTAGAAGCAGAACAATTTGAATTAGCTGATGCCATCCTAGAAAGTAGCGGGTATGAGCACTATGAGATTTCTAATTATGCTAAGAATCATCATGAATCAAAACACAATCTGGCTTATTGGCTTGGCAGTGATTACCTAGGTTTGGGGCCAAGTGCTTTTTCAACAGTAAGAGGAGAGCGCTGGCGTAATATTGCTGAAACAGGCCTCTATAGCTCTAGCACGATCGAAGGAAAAACAGCTCGTGATTTTGAGGAAAAGCTCTCTTTAAGTCTCCTGGCCTCTGAGCGTGCTGCCTTTGGCCTACGCACCAATCAGGGGCTTGATTTTGAGAAAGCACATCCATGGCATCAGGCAATGGTGGAGATGGAACAGCATGGGCTTCTCTACCGCACTCAGGACCGATGGCTTCTTACTAAAAAAGGATTTTTGCTTGCAGATACAGTTGGAGAAATTTTTTTTTAATTGTTACCATTTCTTTTTTTCTTCATGGAAACAAATCGGCCTCGACACAAAAAAGCGATCATTACTGTTGTTACTAGTAATTGTTTTCATCAAGCCCATGTTTTAGGAAAAACGGTAAAGCTCTTTGAAAAAGAATCGGACTTTATTATTTTTGTTGTCGATTATAAAGCTAACGAACCTTGTTATCAGGGATGTGAGTTTGAAATTATTGATGCTAAGATTTTAAATCCTGATGAATGGGAACGTTTCTTATTTCAATACAAAGGGATTTCTGTTTGCTGCGCCCTGAAATCTAGAGCACTGAGCCATGCATTGCTTTTCTATGAAAAAGTTATTTACCTAGACAGCGATATCGAACTGTTTCATGACCTCTCAGAAGCATGGAGTCAACTAGATCATTGTGACCTCAGCCTCACACCCCAGAGAAATGAAGCCCCATGTGTTGTGGCTACTATGATTCCACAAATAATGCTTCGAATCTCTGGTGTTTTTAATGCAGGTTATATTGGAACTTCGCGTGGCGCCTCTCCTTTTCTCGAGTGGTGGTGGGAATGCACCCATTATAACTGCCTCGTAGATGATTATATTATTGGAATATACCTAGATCAAATCTACCTCAATGAGGCACTATGGCGAGTAAACCGATTGGGTATTTTAAAACATAGTGGCTACAATGTTGCTTGGTGGAATTTTGACCAAAGAAATATCAAGCGTCCCCATGATCGCTATTTCGTGAATGATCAACCTCTTGTCTTTTTTCACTATTCCTGTTTTTCCTTTTTTCTAAGAAATAAAAAAAATTTTCGCTGGCTCAAAAGTAGATTTGGAGAATTGTATTTTGAATTATACTCCAATTATATTGGGAGGTTATCTTACTACAAAAACAAGCTCCAAATACCATCTTACTCTTATAATCATTTTATTGATGGAACTCCCATAAGCTATGAGTGGAGAGAGCACATGAGAAGGGATATCCCTGAGTTAAAAGAGACCACACATCCCTTTGAACTTTCTGAAACAAAGAGAAAGGAAATTGAAAAAATAATGTCAAAGCGCCCTGAATTTTTTCAACCCAATCCTACACGTATCATCAATAATTGGAGAAATTCAGATCTTGTCTTCACACGTGCTCTTAGCAAAAGTGATAGCTACATTCGTTTTCTTGAAAAAGTGATTCATGAACGTGGCTATAATAAAACAGATACTTCACAATAGCCCTAATAGATGAAGCGTGATTATACGGGTTTAAGAGTAACAAAGAGCTGGTGCCGATGGTGGGACTCGAACCCACACTCCACTTTCGCGGAAAGGGATTTTAAGTCCCTTGCGTCTGCCATTTCGCCACATCGGCCTCTTTCGTTGTAAAAAGAAAAAGGTAATTCCTTCATCCCTACTTTACGTAGCAAAATTAACACTCTCCCGTTTCTTTTACTTCACTAAACGAGTAACCATTTTAGTGATTATCTTACAAAGATCAATGAGCGATCTCTTTTTCAAGAACCATTGTAAAAATCAGGGGAGCTACAATGGACGCATCTGACTCAATAATATATTTCGGTGTCTTTACTCCTAATTTCCCCCAGGTAATTTTTTCATTGGGCACAGCTCCAGAATAGCTTCCATAGCTCGTTGTTGAATCACTAATCTGACAGAAATAGCCCCACAGCGGAACATGAGTACGTTCTAAATCTTGATGAAGCATCGGAACAACACAGATTGGAAAATCCCCAGCAATACCACCCCCTATTTGAAAAAAGCCCATTGAACCTTGATCATTATTAATGAGCTGAGCCTCCTGTGTATACCAGTTGGCAAGAGAGATCATATATTCAATTCCTGTTTTTACGGTGTGAACATTTTTGACATCACCACTGATACAGTGTCCTGCATACATGTTTCCAAGCGTTGCATCTTCCCAACCAGGAACAAACATGGGGAGATTTTTTTCTGCTGCAGCAAGCATCCAACTATGAGCTGGATCAATTTGATAACTCTTGGAGAGTGCACCACTTAAAAGGATTTGATACATGAACTCATGGGGAAAATAACTTTTTCCAGCCTGATCTGCAGCAACCCACTTTTCAAGCACTGCTGATTCAATACGACGCATCGCTTCCATTTCTGGAATACAGGTATCCGTCACTCGATTCATATGACGCTTCAAGAGCTTTTCTTCATCCTCTGGAGTCAAGTCACGATAGTTAGGAACACGCTCATAATAATCATGAGCAACAAGATTGAAAATATCTTCCTCTAAATTCGCTCCTGTACAACAAATCGCATGTACCTTGTCTTGACGAATCATCTCCGCTAGCGAGAGTCCAATTTCAGCAGTGCTCATCGCACCAGCTAACGTCAAAAACATTTTCCCACCCCTCTCAAGATGCTTACAATAACCATCTGCTGCATCTTTTAATGAGGCAGCATTGAAGTGACGAAAGTGGTGATTGATAAAATCGGTGATAGGTTGAGAGGTATTCATAGAATGAGTGAATAGATAAAAAACAGAATTTTTTTCTAAAAGAGATGATTCTCGAGTAGTTCTTCAAGACAATGACGCAGATGGGGCTCCTCTAAACGATCGAGAACAGTTTGAAAAAACCCACGAACAATCAGTTTAGACCCCTCTTTGGGAGGAATACCACGAGCCATCATATAGAAGAGTTCCTCTTTATTGAGCTCTCCTGAGGTAGCACCATGAGTGCAGCGTACATCATCTGCAAGGATTTCAAGACCTGGCATAGAATTAGCCTCAGCATCATCACTGAGCATGAGATTTCTGACTTTTTGATAAGCATCTGTTTGATGGGCCTCCTTTTCTACTTTAATAAGTCCTGAAAAAATAGTTCGGGCATGATCGCTTAGAGCATTATGATAGAGAAGGTCACTAGTGGCATGAGGAGCAATATGATCTTGAAAAGTACGTTGATCAATCTCCTGTTCACCAACGGCAGGATTAATAGAGAGCATGATGCTTTGAGCCTCTTTTCCAAGAAGACGACTGTCACTTTCTGTACGGACAAAATGACCTCCTAAGTGAAGTTGCAGTGATGTTGCCCTCCCCTTTTGAGAGACACTGGTGTTATTCATATGAAATGCTGTTGTCTGAGAGCTCCACTCCTGGACTGAGGCATAGTTTAAACATCCCCCCTCTGCTACAACGAGGTCGTTCATAGCACACGCCAAGGTTGGTTCTTGACGCAGTGAAACAAATCGCTCCAAAACGGAAACATGGCTATGTTCCCCAACAACAATAAGAGTATGTGGAAAAATTGCACTGTGGACACCTTCAACCCAATGCCATATTTCAATTGGCTTATTGAGAACAACTCCTGGAGGCAGATATAGAAAGGCTCCCGTACGTAATTGCGCTTGATGCAGCATCGCAAATTTTTGTGATCCAAGCCGTGCTTCATACTGCATGAAGTACTGGCGGAAGAGCTCTTCATGCTTTGCAAGAGCCTCTTCTATCGAAATACAAAGAACTTCTTGAGGTAGATCCTCTACTTCAAGATGAAGTAGCTGGTCATTAGCAAAAACAAATTTTGCAGCCACATCGTTCATTCCTTGTGAACGGCGTAGAATTTCTGCTACCTCTGAGGTCTTACTGGCCTCCACAAACTTTTCCAAGGAGGCTTTTTTAAGATTGGCAAAACGCCACATTTCATCACTACGTGAGGGTTGAGGAAGTTTTAAAAAAGAGTTCCAAGCTTGAGCTTGTAATTCTTGAAACCATTTCGATTTGCTAACAGATCCATGGAAGTTGAAGTTCGAAGTTGAGGTAGGCATTAACGCACGAGAGATTAAAATAAATATTGAATCCAAAAATACGACTAACAAAAAAAGATCTCCTATCCAACCGATCCCTCCATTTCAAGGTCGATGAGACGTTTGAGCTCTACAGAGTATTCCATCGGAAATTGCTGCACAAGGTCATTGACGAATCCATTGACTGCAAGGCTCATTGCAGCTGCTTCACTCAATCCACGCTGCTGCATATAAAAAATCTGTTCTGCATTAATTTGACTAACACTCGCCTCATGCTGAACCGAATGTCCCTGACCACGTACAGTAATCGCAGGGTAGGTATCGGTGCGACTCTGGGCATTAATTAAAAGGGCATCACACTCCGTATTATTCTTACATTTTTTAAGATGTTTAGGAATATGAACCATCCCACGATAGGTAGAGCGACCGCTACCAAGACTAATTGATTTTGAAATAATATTACTTGTGGTTTCATCTGCAGCATGAACCATCTTTGCTCCTGTATCCTGGTGCTGTCCATCTCCAGCTAGAGCAATTGAGACTACTTCTCCTCGAGCACGCCGCCCTTTCATGATGACTCCAGGATATTTCATGGTAAGGCGTGATCCAATATTACAATCAATCCATTTGATCTCAGCATCTTCATGGGCCAACCCACGCTTGGTCACAAGATTAAAGACATTAGAGCTCCAATTTTGAACTGTGATATATTGGATCTTTGCTCCCTTCAGAGCGACCAATTCAACAACAGCACTATGAAGCGTTGCTGTTTCAAATTTAGGTGCCGTGCATCCCTCCATGTAGGTTACTTCCGCTCCCTCATCAGCAATGATAAGGGTACGCTCGAATTGACCAAAATTTTGTGCATTAATTCGGAAGTAGGCCTGAAGTGGATGTGAGACCTTTACCCCAGGTGGCACATAAATAAAACTTCCTCCACTAAAAACAGCACTATTGAGCGCACTGAATTTGTTATCTCCCGTTGGTATCACTTTTCCAAACCACTTTTTAAAAATCTCAGGATGATCTTTCAACCCCTCTGCGCTACCTACAAAAATAACACCTTGTTCTCCAACTGCTGCCTTGATGTTGGAATAGGCCGCCTCACTATCAAATTGTGCTTCGACTCCTGCAAGAAATTTTCGTTCTTGTTCTGGAATGCCAAGACGTTCGAACGTTCTCTTCACATCCTCAGGAACCTCTTCCCATGTGCGCTTGGGCGCTTGTCCTTGGGAAAGGTAATAACGAATATTTTCAAATACGATATTCTCTAAATCTTTTGTTGCCCAGTGTGTGGGCATGGGCATTGCAAGAAACTTACGATAAGCTTCCTTACGAAAGGCACGTACCCACTGGGGATCTTTTTTGACATCACAAATGTAGTCGATAGTCGCCTCGCTAAGCCCCACACCGGCATCGTAGGCATAATCAATGTCATAACGAAAATCCCCAACGGAACGATCTGCCTCTATTTGAGATTGGATATCAGTTTTCATAAATAATAACTTTTTTTTTCGAGTTCGTAGATTAACTAGGAACTTACATCATACAACTTTCATTATAAACCCATTCTCCTTTTTTGGGAATGTTTTGAACTATTTTTCAAAGAATGCTGAAAGAAGCTGGATCAAGGAATACTCAAGATTCTCACGTAGCAAAGATTTTCTTAGAACAACCCTTGCTAGGAGAGGCAAGGACTTGCATCGAGCAACACAAAGATAATTTAAGATGCAGTGACCCAGTCATAGCCCTCAGATTCTAGTTTGAGTGCAAGATCTTTTTCTCCACTTAAAACAATTTGTCCCTCTGCCATAACGTGGACTTTATCAGGGACAATATAATCAAGCAGACGCTGATAGTGCGTAATGACAAGCATTCCAACCTCTGGTCCGCGCAGGGAATTAACTCCTGAAGAGACTATTTTGAGTGCATCGATGTCAAGACCACTATCTGTCTCATCAAGCACCGCATATTTTGGCTGAAGCATGGCCATCTGTAAAATTTCACAACGTTTTTTTTCACCGCCAGAAAAACCTTCATTAACCGAGCGCGAGGTAAAGGAGCGTGGGATGCTTAACGCATCCATCTTGGAATAGATCTCAGCATAGTAATCGGTGGCTTCTAATTCCTCTCCCTGAGGAAGACGAGACTGTACCGCTGCTCGAATAAAATTTGCAATCGTAACACCTGGAATTTCCATCGGGTATTGAAATGCTAAAAACAATCCCAAACGAGCCCGCTGATCAGGTTCCATACCTAAGATACTCTCCCCATCAAGAAGCACATCCCCTGAATTCACTGTATAATCAGGATGCCCTGCCATGACTTTTGCTAAGGTGCTTTTACCAGAACCATTTTTTCCCATAATGGCATGAACCTGGCCTTTGGGAATCTCCAGGGTGAGACCGCGAAGAATCGGCTTGTCACCGATAGAGGCATGAAGATTGCAAATAGAGAGTGTGCTCATGAAGTGTAAAAATGTAATCTGCTTTGATCCATTATCAAGAATTTTAACCAAAGAACCTGATCCTTACTTCATGTAGCATGAGCTATTAGTAATGACTTCAGTGATGCCAAAACCTAGGGAACCGTACCCTAAATCCTCTGAGCTATATCCTCTCTAAGCCAGTTCCAACGGTCTTCTAGCTCTTTTTTTAGCATTTTTTTAATATCCACAAGATCCTTGATAGAGAATTTTTCAGACTCAGGTTTTTGTGAAGCAAAGAGATAAAATTTAATTTTTGGTTCTGTTCCTGAAGGACGAACCACCACTCGATTATCTCCCTGAAGTTTAAAAATCAACATCGACTCTTGTGGCAAAACTTCCCCTTCACTATCAACAATTATTTCCGTGGAATAATTTTGAAATGCAGTCACCGGCTCTCCATGAATAGAAGTAAAAGGATGTTGAATATAAGAATGAATGAGAGATTGCATTTTAAGAGATCCCTGAGCCCCTTCAAAAGCTAATGACTCTCCACATTCATGGTAGTACCCATAGTCACAATAAATTTGATCAAGGAGCTCCAAGAGGCTTGTTTGCTTGCTTGCCGCATAGGCAGCAGCTTCACAAAAACCGAGAGCTGCTGCATTAGCATCTTTATCACGCACAAAATCACCCAAGCTATAACCATAACTCTCTTCCCCTCCAAAAACAAAGTAACTGGATCCTTCAAGTCGTGCCTCTCGGGATTCCTCTGCACTTAGGATACGATATTTTTTTTGAAACTCTTGAGAAAGTTGATGCTCATAGTGTGTTAATTTTGCTCCGATATATTTAAAACCAGTAAGTGTTTCTACACAGCGAACTCCAAATTTCTCAGCAATCGCTTTTTGAAGATCCGTTGTCACAATACTCTTAATGAGGAGAGCATTTTTTTTATTTTTTTTATTGAGGAGACCTTGTTCAAAAAGAGTCTTCAAACGATACCACGCCATCAGTGATCCAATCTGATTTCCCGTAAGCAACTCTAAGGAGCCTGATCCATTACGAACAGCCACTCCCATTCGATCTGCATCAGGATCTGTAGCAATAACAAGGTCCGCTTTTTCTTGTTCTGCCAGAGCTATCCCTAAGGTGAGTGCCTCCGAATTTTCGGGATTAGGTGATTTTACTGTAGAGAAAAATCCATCAGGCAGCATCTGCGAGGCAACAGGCAAGCATTCCACACCAACACTCCTAAGAAGTGGTACAATAATGGATCCACCCACACCATGAAGAGGGGTATAGACAACCTTTAATTTTTTTTCAAATAAGGAGGGCTGCAAAACAAGACTCTTCAATCTCTTTTTGTAAGATCTATCCAAAGCCTCCCCCAAAAAGATAATTTTGCCACATTGCCAAGGAGGAAGTGGAGTGTACTGTTCACCTTCCATTTGATCAACCAAAGCAATGATTGCGGAGGCATGGGGTTCAATCACCTGTCCTCCATCCTCAAAGTAGACTTTATAACCATTGTAGGCAGGAGGATTATGGCTTGCTGTAATATTGATTCCTGCTGTAGCAGCACATTCTCGAACAGCAAAAGAGAGTTCTGGTGTGGAACGAGGTGCCTGAAAAATTAATGCATCACACCCATGTTCTGAAATCACTTTTGCTGCTAACTCTGCAAATTCTCTTGAAAAAAATCGAGTGTCATAGCTAATGCAGATTTTAGGATTTCTAGAATGATTCTTTTGTTGGTGCCATTGGAGTACATAAGTAACGAGACCACGCGTCGCTCTAATAATATTATAATTATTAACAGCATTTGTGCCGATACATGAAAATTGAGGACGTCCATCGGGCCGCTTTATACCTGCCTCTGCAGAGGTCACAATATCCCCTATTGTCTTTCCTCTTAACCCACCCGTCCCAAAGGCAAGGGTGCGAAAAAAACGATCATTAAGCTCAGCCCACGCTTTTTGATCCAACAATTCCGTGATCACACGCCTGGGGAATGAGGAGGAGGCTTGTTTTAAGAGCTGCTTCATATTCTGAGCAGAACTCTCAAGTAGATCTCCTGCTTGCGCTGCCTTCGAAATTGCACTCATGAGCTCTCCTTGCAATTTGAGTTCCTCAAAAGAAAGGTGCTCCTCCTTTTCAGGAAAAGGAGAATCAGGGTTATTAGATTGTTGATTCATAAAAAAAAGTGATCATGACGGTCAAAGATGGATTTTATAAAATAGCCAAGAACTAACAATTGAAAACTACGGGCTAGTCCGCATATTTCATACTGGTTCGTTGCGAGGCGCAGCAAATCCTGATACAGACACCACCGGCGGTCGGGAGACCGCGGTGGAGACTGCCCTGGCTTTAAGGGGGCAGCCTTGAAAGGGCGAGACGAACGGGAGCAAGCGAGTCAATGAAGGTAACGGATTGCGACGACGGCTGTATATTTCATACTGCCCAAGGAGCAATTCGAGGCTGACGCAGTATCCATCAGGTGTTCGCAAGCCGCAGCAGAATCGGTATGAAATATGCAGGCTAGAGCCGTGATAAAGATTTTTGGATGATCTCCACCTCGGTGCCTTGACCAACACTCTCATCAAGACGAATTGCATCAGAAGAACTAATACGAATACAACCATAACTCTTAGGATGTCCGAGCGATCGCTCCTCTGGAGTACCATGAATGTAGATACAACGTTTATATGCATTTCTGTTACAACTCTCTTTTCCCTTGAGCCAAAAAATACGTGTCACAATTGGGTCCCGACCGAATGCATTGGGTAATAAAATTTCCCCTGTTGGCTTTGTATCCTTAAAAACCATTCCAGAAGGGGCACCCGATCCGATTTTTTGACAAAGTGTAAAATGCCCCAGGGGAGTTTTATAGCTTCCCATAGTATCTCCTGTTCCATACTTAGAGGTAGAGACAGGATAGGAGGCCATGGGACGTCCATCTTCATAAACAATCATCTTCTGCTCTACTGTGCTAACAACTATTTTATGGTGTCGATCACCAGCGCAGCCAGTAAGTAGCAGCAATGAGATAAAACATAAAAACCGCAGTAAAAAAAACATTCTTTCAGATAAGCCCCTTTCTCAAGGAAATCAAAATAAAATTGCTCCTCCACCATGATTAAGAGAGTGTGTTCATTTGTATTAATACAATCATTCCGTTTCCTTTCTAACCACCGTACAGAATCAAAATGAAAAAAGTGAAAAGCGCTTTTATCCTAGCAGCTGGTAAAGGAACACGTTTGCGCCCACTTACTGAAAAAATACCTAAGCCCCTTCTGCCGGTTTTTCACAAGCCACTGATGACATTTGCACTCGATCATTGTATCGCCCTTGATATTGAAAATATCTCTATAAACACATGTCACCTCTATGAGGCTTTCTATGATGCTTTTCAAGTCCAAGAGGTACAAGCTAGTTTTGGCCTAGGTCATTATGAGGGCAGAACACTTACCCTTTTTCATGAAAATCCGATCCTAGAAACTGGGGGCGCTCTGCGTAATGCTCGTTCCGTTTTGGAACAAGGAACTTTTCTCGTGCATAATGGTGATATTTTAACCGATGCCCCCCTTCAAGATCTCATCGATCATCACATTCAATCAAAGTCTATGGTAACGCTACTCCTACGCCATGAGGGAGCTGCCAAAAATGTTGCTTATAATGTCAGCAGTGGCGAAATAGAAGGATTTAGTGGCACTTGGAATTCTCTACCGTCTCTTGCCACAAAAAACTCTCTTCCTATGGTCTATACAGGCATTGCAGTAATGGAGCCTTCCTTCCTAGATTGGATTCCGATTGAAGGTCCATCATCGATGATACCTGCTTTCACAAAAGCTATTGAGCACAAGCAAAAAGTTGGAGGTTTTCTTCTCCCTCACAATTATTTTTGGAGTGATCTTGGAACACCAGCATCTTACCTCCAAACCCATCTTCATATCGCTCAAAACAATTGGAGACCTCCTTACAAGCTAGGTAAAAAGCACCTTTCATGGCCACAAGCTATTCATCCTTCAGCCACCATTGACTCTTCTGCCAAACTCGATGGAATGGTAGTTGTAGGAGCTCATACCCATATTGCACCAGGTGCACACTTGAAAAACTGCGTCATCCTTCCAAGAACAATCATCACCCAGGATGCTCATTTCTCAGAAATGATTCTTAGCCCGGATATTTCCTACTGATCGTGACGAGGAGGCCGCGAAGGCTGATGGGGTAAGGCAGGCGAGCATTTTGATGCAGGGCTGTATGTGTACATACTGCCCAAATCAAAATGGGAGTCTAACGCAGCATCCATCCTTGCTTCCCGTCCTCCGCAGTAGATTAGTATGAAATATCCGGGTTAAATAAGAAACATTCGCTCTAGTAGCGATAATGCTCCGTCTTATAAGGTCCTTCGATTGGAATCTCCAAATAATCCGATTGTTCTGGAGTAAGCTTTGTCAACTTTACTCCAATTTTTTCTAGATGGAGGCGTGCCACTTCTTCATCAAGTATTTTTGGCAGAATATAAACACCTATCTTGTTCTCATGTCGATTTTTCCATAGCTCAATTTGAGCCAGTACCTGATTGCTAAAACTGTTACTCATCACAAAGCTGGGATGACCAGTAGCACAGCCGAGATTGACTAGACGTCCTTCAGCGAGAAGGAAGATTTCGTGTCCATCTGGAAATGTGTATTTATCGACCTGTGGTTTAATGTTTGTCTTTTTGATTCCAGGGAATGTGACAAGATTATCAACTTCGATTTCATTATCAAAGTGGCCAATGTTACAAACAATGGCCTGGTTTTTCATCTTTTTCATATGCTCCAGGGTGATCACTTTGAAATTCCCCGTTGTTGTTACATAAATATCTCCACGACCTAATGTCTCCTCCACGGTAGTTACTTCATATCCTTCCATCGCAGCTTGAAGAGCATTAATGGGATCGATCTCAGTAATAATCACACGTGCCCCTTGACCTCGTAGTGATTGAGCAGAACCTTTTCCTACGTCACCATAACCACAAACAACAGCCACTTTGCCTGAGATCATGACATCAATAGCTCGATTCAGACCATCAACGAGTGAATGGCGGCATCCGTAGAGATTATCAAATTTCGTTTTTGTAACAGAATCATTGACGTTGAATGCTGGAACCAAGAGTTTTCCTTGCTCGTGAAGCTTATAAAGACGATGTACCCCTGTTGTTGTCTCTTCTGAAACACCTTTCCAATCCTTGACCATATCATGCCAGCAGGTTGGATTTTCAGTATGAATTTTTTGGAGTAAATCTTTAATGACTTGCTCTTCCTCATTGCTAGAGGGAGTCGTCACCCATGTATCTCCATTTTCAAGTTCGTAGCCTTTGTGAAGCAGCAGGGTAACATCACCACCATCATCGACAACAAGCTCAGGACCTTGGCCATGAGGATGTGAGAGGGCTTGGTAGGTACACCACCAATATTCTTCAAGAGATTCACCCTTCCATGCAAAGACAGGAACCCCAATGGCAGCCATTGCTGCAGCCGCTTGGTCTTGTGTAGAAAATATATTACAGCTAGCCCAACGAACACTTGCTCCCAATTCAATCATTGTTTCTATGAGAACAGCAGTTTGAATGGTCATGTGCAATGAGCCAGTGATACGAACGCCAGAAAGGGGCTTTGACGAAGAATATTTGTTTCTAATACTCATGAGCCCAGGCATCTCTTGCTCGGCAATAGAAATTTCTTTGCGCCCCCAGTCTGCAAGAGAGAGGTCAGCAACTTTGAAGTCAGAAAAGGAGGTCATTGAGGTTGGAGTGTTCATAGATAATTAGGCGATTTTAGAGTGAAGTGATTTAGTGATGAGAGCAGCTGCTTTTTTTAATGCAGGAACTTTATCAATGCGTTCCCAGGTAATGTTTTCAAGATCATGAATTTTTCCAAAATGACCGTAGTTGGTTGTTTTAGAATAAATCGGACGTTTGAGTTTTAAGGTTTCAATGATATGAGCAGGCTTAAAACAAAAGATTTTTTCAATAGCCATTTTAATCACTTCCTCTGGAATTGCAGCTGTGCCGAAGGTCTCAATATGAATACTCACAGGATCTGCACATCCAATGGCATAGGCAAATTGAACTTCACATCTCTTGGCAAAACCGGCAGCCACAACATTCTTGGCAACATAGCGTCCCATATAGGCGGCGGAGCGATCAACTTTGGTAGGATCTTTTCCAGAAAAAGCCCCTCCCCCGTGACGTCCCATTCCGCCATAACTATCAACAATAATTTTTCGGCCCGTTAATCCGGTATCACCTTGTGGACCACCAATCACAAAACGTCCTGTTGGATTGATCAGAAACTCTGTCTTCTTAGTAAGCATCGATGCTGGAATTACTTTGCGAATCACATGATTGATAATGAACTTTTCAATCTCCTGATTACTGACATCGGAGGTATGCTGGGTTGAAACAACCACATTTACTACATGTGCCGGCACTCCGTTTTCATATTGAACGGAGACCTGTGTCTTAGCATCAGGACGAAGCCACTTTGCTTTGCCAGCCTTTCGCAAACGGGTTAACTCACGGCCTAAGCGATGTGCATACATGATTGGAGCTGGCATTAATTCTGGAGTCTCATCACAGGCATACCCAAACATGAGGCCTTGATCACCGGCTCCTTGCTCATGAACTGTTTTTCCACGGCTCTTTCGAACATCAACACCTTGAGCTATATCATCACTTTGAGAGGTAATGATGTTATTGATAAAAATTTTCTCAGCATGAAAAACATCATCATCATGAATGTAACCAATCTCACGAACGACATCGCGGACGATTTTATTAATATTGAGAAGACTATCGATATTTTTCCCTTTGTACTTGGGTATGGTGATCTCACCACCTACAACCACAATGTTGCTCTTGGCATAAGTTTCACAAGCGACACGACTGTTAGGATCGGCTGCCAGACAGGCATCTAAAATTGCATCAGAAATAGTATCACAAACTTTGTCAGGATGCCCCTCACCAACTGATTCAGATGAAAAAATAAAATTTTTAGACATGGATTAAAGCTGCTTCGCAGAAGTGGAAGATTAAAGAATCGAATAAATGGTTTAAGTCGTTATACCAGGAACTCCTAATTCAAGAGCTATACAATAATCATACTTGAACGCATGAACATATTCCTATATGTAAATTTGTTTATTGGCAAGAGTCATTATAAATAAATCTTTTTACTAAAATATCTATAGAACTCATAAGTGAATATATTACCCCCCCAGTCTCCTAACTAAGAATTATTATCATGCCTTCGATACTTCCTATGATGCGTTTGCTTTCTGAGCCAACACGCCTACGCATTATGTTCTTATTGATGGAAGAGGAATTAACTGTTGCTGAGCTCCAAGAAATCTTAGGTATGGCTCAATCACGCATCTCGGCAAGCCTTGCTCAACTTCGACGTCAGGGGCTTGTCACAGATCGACGTGTTGGAAAAAATAGTTACTATACTGCTCTTACCTCTCATTTAGAGCCGCTTCGAAAAACCTTGAGTGTTGCTCAAAAAGAACTGCCCGAATCATCTCGAGATCAACGAGCATTGAAATTGATCTTGTATAAACGTCGTGACCGGGCTGCAGAATATTTTGATAAATTAGCTGGAAAATTTGGTCACTCTTATGTACCTGGCCGCTCTTGGCAAGCCTTGGCACATGGATTACTTCGTCTGTTACCACCTCTTGTTATCGCCGATCTTGGGGCTGGAGAAGGAACCCTTTCTCAACTGCTGGCACGCTCTGCTAGTAAAGTCATTGCCATAGATAACTCCCCAAAAATGGTTGCGTTTGGTAAAAAAACAGCCAAACAAAATGGTTTTAAAAATCTAGAGTACCGTCTTGGTGATATTGAAAGTCCACCCATCGAGGATTCTTCAGTCGATATTGCACTTCTTAGCCAGGCACTGCACCATGCCAGCAGCCCTCAGCAAGCCATTGATGCTGCTTTTCGCATCCTCAAACCAAAAGGAAAAATTCTTATACTCGATCTTAGCAGCCACAATTACGAGCAAGCCAAAAAACTCTATGCCCATGTCTGGCTTGGTTTTTCAAGTATCGAACTCCACGAGTTTTTAAGAAAGGCAGGTTTCGTGAATCTAGAGGTATACCCCGTAGAACGTGAACAAAAAACACCCCACTTCGAAACGATCCTTGCCATCGGTGTAAAACCATAAGAATTACAGGAGAAGATACACGGTCAGCATGAACCTTAATGCCTCAGTTAAAAAGGACCTGATTGCCCTCAACGCTTGATATCAAGAGGCATTTATTTATTGAGGTAAGATGGTATAGGTTTATCTTTTTTTTCTACTATTAGTATTCGCTTGGTCTAGTCCTTCAGCTTTCATTTTTAAATCCTTTGCTTCTTCATATTTTTGCTGAATTATTTTTTGATTAGGTTCTGGCTTTTGTGCTTCCTGAGCTGCATACCAAAGAAATTCCCCTGCTTCATTAAGGTATGTTGCTTTATTATTCTGACCTGCAGCATATGCCTCTGCAGCCCGTTGATACATGCTTGCTAACTGAGTAAACAAATCTATAATTTGAGGATTGGGATTTGGCTCTCGTGTTTCTCGAGCTACATTAAAAAGAGAATCCCCTGCATTACTAAGGCACTCTGCTTTTTTATTCAAACCTTCAGCTTCTGCCTCTGCGGCCTGTTGATGCAAGCTTGCTGACTGAGTAAACCAATCAATGCTTTGTTGATTAGGTTGTGGCTTTTGTGCCTCCATATCAGCCTCAGAAAGAGAAATCCCTGCATCATTAAGGTATCTTGCTTCATTATTCTGATCTACAGCTTCTGCCTCTGCTGCCTGTTGATTCAAGCTTGCTAACTGAGTAAAGCAATCAATGCTTTGTTGATTAGGTTCTGGCTTTTGTGCTTCCTGAGCTGCATTAAAAAGAGCATCCCCTGCATTATAGAGGTTAACTGCTTTATTATTCTGACCTTCAGCTTTCGCCTCTACGGCCTGTTGATGCAAGCTTGCTGACTGAGTAAACCAATCAATGCTTTGTTGATTAGGTTCTGGCTTTTGTGCTTCCTGAACTGCATTATGAAGAGCCCATCCTGCATTATAGAGGTTAGCTGCTTTTGTATTCTGACCTGCAGCACTTGCCTCTACAGCCTGTTGAAAAATACCTGCTGACTGAGTAAGCCAATCAATACATTGTTGATTAGGTTCTGGCTTTTGTACTTCCTGAGCCATATTATGAAAAGTCCACCCTGCATTACAAAGGTACCCTGCTTTTTTATTCAAACCTTCAGCTTCTGCCTCTGCGGCCTGTTGATGCAAGATTGCTGACTGAGTAAACCAATCAATGCTTTGTGGCTTAGGTTCTGGCTTTTGTACTTCTAGAGCTACATTAAAAAGAGCAACCCCTGCAATATTAAGATACTCTGCTTTTTTATTCAAACCTTCAGCTTCTGCCTCTACGGCCTGTTGAGAAGAGCTTGCTGACTGAGTATACCACTCAATTATTTGTTGATTAGGATTTGGCTTTTGTGCTTCCTCGGCCGCATGAAAAAGAGCATTCCCTGCATTATTAAGGTATATTGCTTTATTATTCTGACCTGCAGTTTCTGCCTCTGCGGCCTGTTGATGCAAGCCTGCTATCTGATTATACCACTCAATTATTTGTTGATTAGGATTTGGCTTTTGTGCTTCCTCGGCAATTTCTTGAAACATCACTGCTGCTCTATTTAAGAAGGACTGGCTATTACCAAGAGGAAGCAATGGAACTTGAGCGAATAGATCTTCACTTTGAGCCAGCGCTTCTTCTTTAATGCAGAGCCATTTATTTGCTAAAAAAACGGCCTGTTGGTCTTCATGGAGCGTTTCATAAGGTGGGCGTAACACTGTGGCAGAAGCGACTCTGGCTCCAATAAGATTAGACTGATGAGTGATCGCATTAAGGAGATGTCCACTGTTAATTAACGTAGGATGATCTTCTCCCATTGGCTCAATTTGTTGGGCTATCTCTATCTCACTTTCTAGTTGTTGCGATCTCTCTTGATAAGTGGCTAGTTGGGCGTAATCGATTTCCAGTTTTTCTGCTAGTACCTCGATTTTATTGGGGCGCTCATTGAGTTTCATCGCTACTGAAATTCTAGATAGGCGTTGAAGTGATTCTATTTTAGGATCAGGAGAGGTTGGACTATTTGCAAGATGAGTGATTATTGAATAC
>Ga0114975_10000325_pt1 | contig 35812 bp, 50 predicted proteins | sample S_130626_EF_Meta_FD_87031 | JGI IMG/M metagenome (GOLD analysis project Ga0114975, IMG submission 87031) | Freshwater microbial communities from Lake Simoncouche, Canada to study carbon cycling - S_130626_EF_MetaG | ecosystem: Environmental > Aquatic > Freshwater > Lake | place: Lake...
GCTAATATAGTTTGTAGCTGTGTTAATTCACGGGCTTGAACCGAATATCCAGGACGAAACAAAACACGCATGAAGTTTTTATCTTCATCAAAATCATCATAATATGGATCGTAGTTAAAGGTAGCAGTCATTTATTCCTCGTTTAGAAACTCAAAATGAAACGAATTCGTTCGGTTTGGGCTGGGTCTCTTGTAATTGGTAGTTTATCTGATATGTATAATATCTTTCCAGAGTACAAATCAAGAGTAGGGTTTGTAACTATGTTTACGATGCGAATAGCGCCTGTTTGTAAGCCTCTAATCGCTTGATTTGTTTGTAGAGTTCCGCGAACATTGTTTAGATATAAAAGATTTGGAGTTTCACTAAATGAAATTACATCAGCGGTGAATGTTGCACTTGCGTATGTTGTTCCTTGATAAACAACTTCATCGTTGTTAAAGTCACCAACACCTGGCGAAACTTTAACAAGAGTGTATAAAGAATATCTTTGTCCGGTAGCTAATGTTGTTGTATTATACAGATATGGATTTCGTAAAATTACAACTTCACGAAAATCATTATCAACCGGTAATACTCCACCCTCATCTTCGTCAAATTCCACATTAAACATTATTGTAGAACCACCCAACTCATAAGTCGGTTCATAACCGTGTCCATTATGTGGAGCAATTGAAACTTGTGCGGCTGCCAATGTTCCTATGCCACCACTAACATCGGTAAAAGTTAAATTTGCGTAAGTGTAGTAATTTCCGCGATTTTGAATAACAATATTTTGTACTTTACCACCAGAAACGTTGGCTTTCAATACTGCGCCTGTGCCATCGCCATCAATTGTAATGATATTTTGTACAGTGCCAACTGTGTAATTATTACCAGAATTTGTTACCGTCACAATATCAATTGAGCCTGGTTCGGCTGCGGCTCGTACAAACTTGTTTACTGATACTGGCATCCAATCATCAGTTAAGAATTTTTGTTTTTGTATAGATGTTAATGTGTACATATACTTCCATTTATAAAAATCGGAAGTCTCAACATAAGGTTCTTCTAGTGAAGTTGTTGATAGCGTCAATTCTGGTGATACTGTAGAAGCTGTACCTGGCGAAACATTTGAAAGGCACTTAAAGACTTGATCCTTAGAATTTATTACATAAAAATTTGTATTTGCTTCATACGTATTATATACTGTATTTGAAGTCCAATCGTTTCTAGGAATAACAAGAGAAGCATTTTCCAAAGATATTTGTTTTGCAAGAACCCCACGTTTGTAGTAATCATTTATAGCCGAATCCGTTTGCGATGGGGATCCTTCCACTTCGGTTCCTGAATTCCATGGTAAATGTCTACCAAAAAAGGCATACAAATAAGATTTTTTTGCGGCGGGCAAATATGCGTTTGCACCCAAGTCCAACAGGTTATAGACTTGCTCCGCCATCAAAATTTTGAAATTTTTAGTTAAGAGTGCTGACATGTTTCTATTTATCTATTTTTTTGAATGGTTGCGCTCAAATTGCTACCGTTTGATGTAAATATACTACTTGCGAAAATAGTATTTGCATTTCTGGAATTAGCCCTGACAGTAGCAGTATAAACCAGATTAACCAGTGCCGAAGTTGATGTTACATTAATTATGGTATCTAGTATAGCAAAAGACGAATTGGTGACTTCTTTAATCGTTACTGTGTTTCCAGTTGAAAGATAGATGGTGTCTCCATCTTGCAAATCATTTATAAAGTTGACGCTATTAGCCGCACCAAACAAAATATTTGATCCTGTAACAACATTAACTGTATTCTTCAATCTTCTATGAACATTTGATATAAGAATTAAATCGCCAACATTAACCGTAGATTGAAGATTTGCACTTGTGTTTGTGGTAATAATTTTATTAGAGCCATTGGCAATATTGTAAGTATCTGCGAGTGAAGTGATTGTTATAAAAGAAGAAGTGTTAACTTGAGTCAACATTTCTTCATTGTTGTCAATCTTGGTAATAAAAGTTTTTGTTCCAACTGGATGAACAATATCGTTTAGTGGTTTCTTAAATTTAGAATAGTCGGTTTGTGACTTAATGATGTATGAGAAGTTATGATATTTTTCGCCGTCTTGCAACTTCTTATCCGCACTAATTTGACCATCGGTATTCAAGTAAATGCCAGGATAACGAATCAAACCATTTTCAAAGTTTGCTGTAGCTTTTGCGTTACCATCACCATAGAATAACGATGATGTTACATTTCCGGTAACTGTTCCATCATCCGACTTGATAGTTTTAGTTGCATCAAATACGCCGCGATAATTAAATATTCTAAGTGTTGCAGTTGCGGAAGTATAAGAATCTACTGTCGCACTAAATGAAGAATTGCTGTTTGATGTGCCTTGATAAATTGAGGTATTTGGAACAAACAATTGTCCTTCAGTAACACTATTCAATACTATATCAGCATTTCTCAAAGAGACTGTCGGTGCCTCAACATAATCATAACCAAAACTACTAATTCTCAATGATGTTATTGCGCCAATTCTTGAAGTTGTCAATCCGTATTGTTCACCATCACCTGTTATTTGAGCAACCGTCAAATTAGCACTTGTACCAGAAACTGATTGAACATTAATTGATGGCAATGAATCTCTTGTATATCCTTCTCCGCCAATAACAAAAGCATTTGAAGAATGATTGTTAATAGTGACTGAAGTAATTACACCAGAAGAAACATTTACATATCCATTTGCACCATAACCAGAACCGCCGGTAAAAATTAAAATATCTCCATTAGCATAACCAGTGCCACCATTGTTAACTGTTATTCTACCAAGCGATCCAATTTTATACAGATCGTTTCTTAAAATTTTATAAACTGATACGTTTGTTAAATCATTTGGAAACGCCTCGGAAAAATATAAATTGTTTGCGTCAACATACAACACTTCACGAATGGCTTCAAATTTATTTTTAATGAATAGTCTAACATAATCTCCGGGTTCAAAAGAATTCGTTAAAATTTGATCGGGATCATTTATTAATGATGTTCCTTTTACAATTGTACGATTGTTAGAAACTAGGCTATCATCGTAGTCTTCATTATAAAAACTATAAGTTTCTACGGATGGCTTTTGGCGATATCCACCGCCTGAACCATCAACAGCAACAAATGAAATTGGATAAACTGGAAATTCATCAAATGTAGATAAACTGTAAATTGTTTGTGTTTCTTTATTTGCCGTAATAGTGAGACCGGTAGTTGTGCCTGATGTGGTACTGATTGCAGCCCCACCAACAGTTGCTGATAAAGAAAAGAAATTTGCTCCTGGACCTCCAGCTTGGGTTTTAATATAGTATAATTTTCCTGTTTGAAAAGTTAAACCCGTTGTTGTTCCATTGAGTGATGTAATTGTATTACCACCAATAGATTCGGATAAGGAAAAATAATTAGAATTTTTTGTCTTAATGTAATATGTTGTTCCTGATGAATAATTATAAATTGTTCCAGTTCCAGTCAAAGTTCCTGAGATACTAACCGGATCACCAACTGTAATTGTTGATGGCGATGATGTGGTTGAAAAATAACCATTTGATCCTTCAATTACAACACCAGTTAAAGTTGTTGATGAATAGTCGGTAATTGTTCCAGTTCCTGTCAATGTTCCATAAGAAGTTACTGCATTTCCAATCGTAAGATTTCCAAAGTATGAAGTTGTTGTTGAAAAATAACCATTTGATCCCACAATAGAAACGCTAGTTAGTACTCTTGAAATTTTAGAAAAATAACCATCTAAAGTATCAACAGCCATATTGGATACATTTATTTTTCTTGATATTGAAGTATCCAACAAATTGATAGATGCTTTAGCTTCAGTACCAAATGCTACACCATCAAATCCACCTTTAAAATCAATAATTGATGAATTTAGATTTATGGCTGGATCTCTGAAACCAAACCCACCTTTTTCCACAATGATATCGGTAATACCACCTTTTGTGGTTACTCCAACATGTGCAACCGCACCAACTGGAGTATTAGCTACAGGATTTAAACCACCAACAATACTGACTGGATCTCCAGGATAAGAAGGAGTGGCATCAGGATCGTATGCATTATAAAAAAGACCTCTGTTTAGTGGATTAATTTTTATCTCTGATAGTGCGCCAATTAAGCGGCCGCCAACGGTAACATTCAGACCAGTATCTTCATCAACATATGTTGCTGTTATTCTTTCTCCAGTGGTAAACAATCTATTAACATTTGATACATAAATTTCTGTATATGTAATACCAAGTTGACGGTCAACAGATTGAATTACTTTTTCAACAAGCGCAGTAGCTTTTGATGTTTGACCAGTGATTAGAGTTTTTGCAATATTGAAAATATTATTATCGTCGGTATCAATTCTAAGTGCTAAAGGCAATACCCATTTACCATCAGACGCTTTTAAAATATCCTCTTTCGGATAGTAGATATCAATATTTTCATCATACAAGGCTCTAAAAAGAAACTTGACAGATTCTTGTGTTCCGCTGGACTTATAAAATTGAGTGACTAGTTTTAAAAATAGTCTTTTGTCGGTTACAATTTCTTGAGGAAAATAAGGAGCTAAATCCTTCTTTAGTTGTTCAATGTAATAGTCATCGGAACTATCAATATCATTTGCATTACGTAATGCATCAACTTCATAGGAAACGCTATTTGTAGTTTCCAGCCATTCATAGTATTTCTCTAAGAATGTGACAAATTTTGGATAGTCACTTCTTACGAAATCTGGTAACTGTGAAGATACCAGGTTTGATGTGCGAACGTTTTCCATTAAATTGTAGTAGTCTTAACAGTAACGCTGGTAGGATCATCTGCATCCAGAACAAGCATTTTATTTAATTTAGATTGAATGATATTAATCTTTGGCTTAATATGGACCATGATATCGCCGAAGTCATTATTAACTGCTGTTGGATTAAAATTACTGATTGTGATTTTACCTAATGTGTAATCAATAATGCCAATTACACCATTGTTTTTATTTTTGTTCAAAATTACTTTGGTACTTTGGCTGCTGATTTCATCTGGCTTAAAGTATGAAATTCTGATTTGTCCATAACGACCTTCAAGCACAGCCAATCCTGCGCCTAAAGATCCACCGCCGCCAGTGATTTGAACGGCTGCTGTGGTGTATCCGATGCCTGGATTTGTGACAGTAATCTTGTTCAATTTTCCATTGACTATTTCCGCAACTGCTAATGCCCCTTCTCCGTCACCAACAATGGTAACTTTTGGTGTTGATGTATAATTGAAGCCTGGATTACTTACAGTCACAGATTCTAGTCCAGAAAAAGATGATGGAACTTCTTCAAAGAAGCACTGGCGAGAAACTCCATCTTCGTCAGTCATTGTAAAATCTGGTGTTGAATAGAAATTGTCGTTTGTTGTTCCTCTACCTAATTCAAAACCAAAATCAAGAATATATGTATCAGCATTAATCAAATCAGGTCTAAACTTCTTGGCAACAAACAAACTCACTTCATTAGAAATAATTGACCTATCAAAATTATCAATTGCGGTTTCAAGACCGGAAAAACGGAAATAACTATTAAATTTATTCAAATTGGTTGATGTATAATTTTTTATTAAAGTCGTTATTGCATTTTTCAATTCGGAATCATTTAGTGATATTTTTGATTTGTCATAAAAAACACTTGCATCTACCTTCAGATAATTATAGTCAATATCAACAATTTCTGGTGTAATTGTCAACATACTGATTGGCTTCAATATAGTATTTTTTACATAATCTTTCTCTGTGTCAGAAACCTCAAAACCTAATTTTGGCTTTGCTGACACAAATACTTTACCATAAACTGGCGGATTATTTTCTTCTCCGCCCCACACATTTACCGCTTCAAAAGCAGGATAGTTTTGTTGAATTAACTTGATATAGTCGTTCTTTGTTACAGCACGATTCTGTGATAGCAGAGCAAGAGGTGCCGCAAACTTAATTGAATCTACAGATTCTCTGGTGACACCACCAGCAGCCGCAGAAATTGAATTTACGGAAATTAAACTGTAGCCACCAACTGTTGCGGAAGAAACAAAACTGTTTGCTTTGTTTGATGCATCTGCATTGGTAATCAAATATTCTAAAGTAATTACACCACCATCCGGTATCTTTTTTCCTAAGGTGTTATCACCAAAATAAATTTCATACTGACCGTTTTTGCCTTCTTGTAGGTAATAAACTTCTGATGTTGAATTTACAGTAAGTGCATTCGTAGACAAATCATAAACCACAGTTTCCGTATTTGAAGCAGACTGTTTCACCGAAACTCTCAAAGTTGTCGTATCAATGTTTGCATCTGGTATTGTAAACAGTTGTTTTGGATTGGAAAAATAACTGTTTGTATATGAGTATGAAACAAGTTGTCCCTGATAGATTGGAACATTTGTGAAAACAAAATTATTTGCTGTTTTAGAAACTGTTGTAGATTCTACGGTAACAAACTTGTATGATACGCCATCTAATTGTGAAGATGAAAATGCATATCCTCTAGGCAGAGTTAATGAACCTGGTGTAGCATTTGTAGTTTGAATAGTTACATTAACAACTGCTCTCGGCGCTCTAGCTGAACGTGGTGTATATCCAACACGTTTTGCATGTGAAACTACAGAATTTCTAAGAGAAGCACTATCCAGGAATGCTTCATTGGCAATCATATTCAAGTAATATGCATTGTAATGGGTATTGTATGCTAGAATGTCCAATAGAACACTTAATCCAGAACCTTCAAAATCATAGTCTTGAAATTCAGTTTGTTGTCTTAGAAAATTTCTAAGATTAGTTTTGATAGAATCAAAATCTAATTCGGTTACATTTAAACGGTCCGCCATCTTATCTGTCTCGTTGTAAGAAGAAGTTTATTGTTATTGGGTCTGTTCTATTGACTATCAAAAATGTCATGCCGATACTGTAAGAATTGCCTTCATAATTTGGCGATACTGCTACACTTTTTACGACAACTCTTGGTTCATAGTTTTCTAAAGTCTGCACAATCTCACGCTTCAGAGCGGAAGATGTTATGGAATCCATGTTTTCAAATAGCAAGTTCCGAACACCGGATCCCAACTGTGGCTGAAAAGGTCTTTCGTACCGAGAAGTTGATATCAGATTCTTTACTGAATTAATTACCGCCATCTCGTCAACGTGCTTATTCACATCCTTCTTTATAGGATGGGCTGTGAAAGACAAGTCCAAGTCTTTGTATTTTCTAGTTGTTGCGCTTACTACTGTGGCCATCTTTTATTTATGAAGTAATTCTAGTAATAAGTTTATCTGTTCCTATATAATTTTCTATTAAAGCAGTTTGAGACTGACCCATTGAAGAAAATTGCCGAACTTTTGCAAAATCATCCATCAATGTTTTACTATTGGTATAAAAATTTTCATCATGCAATTTTCTTGTGTCCATGAGACTTATAACATTTGCTAAATTATTATAAATTGTATTAGCTTGTGGTAATGTCAAACTGCAAGATCCTCCACCAGAAATGCTAGTTGATAGTATTATCGTATTTGCAATGATGTTTGTGTTTGCCTGAGATAATTCCGGATTAATAAAAAGGCTGGTAAAACTGCCAAAAATTGGAGCAGTATTTTGAATTCCATCGGTTTGATAAATGATATACATTAGTCCTTTTGCTACAGCCATTGCATTATCATAATACGGTTTTGCTTGAGCTGCCTCAGGATTATTTGTAGCATCAGTTATGTAATTTGTAACGCCGGAAATTCTATTTGTGTGTGCCACAAAATTGGCAGAATTGCTGTATAAATTTGAAGATACATTAGATTCAAGAATGTTAACGGTCATGTTTAATTTATATTCCACACCCACATTTGTGTAACTTGAAATTGTAAGTATTGTATCCCGTAATGTATTTGCAGAATTTAAAATGTTAGCTACCGAAACCGAAGTTGGATTTTTAAAGTAACCACTAACAGAACTATTTGCAATATCCCCAGATTGCCAGTCAGCAATTATAGTCGGAACACTATTCAAATGTTCTTTTGCATCCACGGATAAATCTGGTATATCACCTCTAGTGTCTATGTAATTGTATCCTAATTTTTGAAATAATTTAGCCATAGTATTTTTTCCTTATCAAGCACTTAAAAATTTACCTATCACAGGTCCAGCTTTTGGATGTACATGTGTATTATAAATCAAAGAATTGATTGTGTCAAACATGAAAACTGCTGATGAAATACCAATACTTGCATATCCAATATTACCGACAAAGAAATTTCCTATTGGAGCATTTACGGACACTAATGATGTGATTGGTCCAACGGTAGTAATGGATCCTGGAGTTGCAACTGGAGTTAATGGAGTGGGCAAGCCCAATGATAATCCACCAAGAGAAGATGTGAATCCATATGGACCAGCAAAAACACCCATTTTTGCATTCACTCTTGATTCCGCAGTAAGTGTGTCGCAAGTAATTGAACCATGAATAAACAAATCTGATCCTAAATTCAAACTTTGTGCTGATGACAAACTCAAAGAACCACCAAATTTTTCACTTGCACTAATGCTAACATCTTTATTACCAGAAAGTGAAAGATTTCCAGCACTCAGGACATTCATTTTTCCTTTTACTGCAAGATTATAATCTCCGCCAACTTCTTGATTTAAATCTCCATCCACTTGCATATTACAATCGCCTTTAACAACGATGTTACATGCACCGCTAACATAAATGTTTTTCTTACCAATTGTAATATCAAATCCTTCACCAAAAACTTTTATAACTTGATTTCCGTTTGGATGCATTTCAATAAAGTTTCTAGATTTTCCATGTTGTATGCGTACCCGCTCTCTTCCTGGAGTATCATCTAATTGGATTGAATGTGCTCCCTCACTATCCCACGTTTGATTATATGGATATAATGGTGGATTGTCAACCGATGCTGGAGATGGCGGTTCTTGAAATAAATTATTTGATGGATTGGAACTAAGTGCTCCAACCACCTGTTCATATGATTTAGTATAGTCGCTATTTGTTGCCATAATTTTTTAAGGTGTTTTTGATTTTTGACTTGGTGCAGTTGGAACTTGTAATCCAGGTGGCACAGAGCCAGTGTATGATGTGATTGTCGCATTAGCTTTGGTAACTTCATCTTGAGTGGTTGGTACAAATAAACCAACTGTTGATGAGGCTGCAATTCCTACCGCTAAACCTGCAACGGTAGCAGATGCTTTTAGCGCATCTTTAGTCGCTGAGGCAACGTCTTTTATTGCTCCTGCCAATTCTGTATAACTTTTTCCGGTATCCGATGGAGAAATATATGTATCTTCTGGTGCATCAATTGAAGATACATTTCCATCAGTATCGGTAATTAATTGGGAACCATCTTCAAATGTTTGTATAGAAGACCCATCCTCAAATTCTTGTGTTCCTACTGTCCATGTTGGACTAGTTGGTGCAGATTCAGTCCATACTTCACTAAAAATACTTCCTAAAGATGATAATAATTTATTTAGACAGTCTCTCAACATTTCTAAATATTTTTTTGGCAAACTAAGAATCCATTGAATGATTGCTCGGATCTTAACTAACACAGCAAGAACATATTTTTCAAATTCTATAATTGGTTGAATATATTCTCGATTGATATAATTAATATACTCAGCCACAGACTTTAGCATATTGATAACTGATGAAAAAGAACCAGATGGATCACTAAAACCTAGCAATCTCATAATGGATCTAATTCCTTCTCTAATCCATTTTGCAATTCCTTTTAAGAATTTCTTTAACCCAATATTTTTTTTCAAGTCATTTGAGAAATCACAACTATGCACCAACTTATTATTTGTTACATCAATGCTTGTTCCTGCAATTTTTCCCATAGCCCAAATTGATGTTGTTGGTGTGCCTTCTTCTCCAAAATCTCCTGTGTTATACAGTAATGTGTAATCGGATAACGATGCTTCTTCAACAGTGGTTGCTAAGATTGGTTTAAATGTTTGTGCGCTCATTTTTTATTCTCTTGATGATATAGTCGCAGAATTCCATCCAACATGTCTCTGTAGCAACAATCAAGTTCCGAATGGGCTTCTTCTAGTTTAATATCAGTATGACAATGACAATCTATAGATTCTATTTCTTTTAAGAATTCTTCAGTCGTAATTATTCCAGCAATATATTTCTCATGCGATATGGCTGCCTTCGCTGTCAAAATATGTAAATCAATTAAACTTTGACTCATTTTGATATCATTCCAGGCAAGAAACCAATCATCACTGGTTGTTGTGCAGTTTCACCATCTAAGAAGAATCCAACAATCCAATCATTTAATTTAGGAGAAGAAAACATTTTTGAAGTGTTGATTGCATACATTGGATGCGCCCAAGGCAAGCCTTCAGTTGGAAGTTGCGCTTTATCTGTATTATGCCAACCTAATATTCTAACTTGACACCTTCCCATTGCCAATGGATCTAGCCTGTTTTCAACTATGCCGACCCACCAAATAAAGCCATTTTTTCCAGAAAAATTATTATCCATAAAAATCCGCCAAATCATTTTGTTGCTGTGTACTCAAATAAACTCTATCCCGGTTTGAAGAATCTGTGGCCACTTCCAGAATAGTTTCATGTTTGTCATAAGTAATCATCTGTCTTGCGGCCACAATCAAATATTTACCACTTTTTGATTTATCCATGTTATCTTGATTTTTTTCTGAAGATTGCTCACTAATTGTTGGAACTGTTATGTTCACATTTGTGCCAGAAATCAAATCAAAGTTTCCTGGCATAACAACTTTTAATCTTTGATTCATTAAGTTACGAATAGAAGATTCTCTTTGTATTACATAGTTATATGTATCATCATCAGCATCAATAGAATTCGCATCATTTTCTTTTACATACTCATTACTTGCTTTAAAAATTCCTGTTGGAAAAAAAACTTTCCTTGAATCAAACATCTCCGTATTTTTAATTCCAGCTTTGTTCGTAATCACGCCTATATTTGGTGTTTTATTTGCATGACTTCCTACTGAATACACATCATCAAAGTTTACGTTTTTTACAGCAACTTTTCTTGTCATAATATCAAAACCAATAAATGTGCCAGCGTAAACTCCATGTTTGATATTTTTATTTAAATCAAATTGAGAAACGACTTCAATGTGCCTAGCGCCCATCATTTCGTTTTCTTTTAAATCCTTCAATGCTAAATTTTTAGGCTGATAATTTATATCATGTATTGCTTTTTGTTTTATCATACTTGAAATAGTTAGGAAATTATATCCCAACTTATTTTCAAAAAATAAAAATGTCGGTGACAATTCATCATTAACTGCTTTTTTTGCACACAAATCTAAACATTCAAAAGGAGTTTTATTGGGTAAAACAACCGTTCTTATTCCTTTTGAAGTCTCCACTGCAAATACTCCTTCAGAATTTACCAACAAATAATTTTCTAGAATATCACGAACAATATTATCATAAGTATCACGATATGATTTTGATATTTTTGTTTGTTGTGATAGAATAAATTCATCCGAAACAAAATGAAGCACATAAAGTTCGGTACTTATATTTACCGTTGTTCTGGAGCTTTGTTTATAAATCCTAAACGATTTCTTAATTGTTGCCTGATTTTCTGTTTTTCCCATATCAATCAAAAGAATTTCTGATCCATCAAAAGATAATTTGTTTGACAGTCCTTTTGCATCCCTTATTAGAATAGTTCCAGTCATGCAGGGATTAAAAATACAATCAAAGATATTTAATTCTTCAAACATACCAGTCAAGTCAAAAATTCCAAGTTTAGTTACTAATGATAAACCATCTTTTTTAACGGTATATTGCATTGATTGTAAAATGCTTACATCAGACATTACTAATTACCTGAATAAATTCTTGATCCACTGCGGGAACATACTCACTCTTTAGAATTTTTACATTTCTTTTAGCATCATTTTCTTCAACTTCATAATCATAGAAAGACATTCTAGTTTTTGTGATTGATACAGTTAGAGTGTTTCCGTCCGATAGAGTATAGTTTGCACTTTCTTCCACAAGATTGTTATAGTCTTCTTCGGTTATTCGTAACTTGTCTATTGTTTTTTCTCCAGTAAGTGGAAATAATCTTGTCTCAATTTTATAGAAAGAATGATTGTTGAGTATGGCCCATTCTAATCCATCTCTCTCTCTGCCAGTTTCAAAAATTAATTGCTCATCATTAGTTACCGATGCGCTGACAGAAACTGTCAATCCTGTGCCTGCTCCGGTGATATTTGATGTAGCAACTGTGCCAGATGGTAAAATTAAATAAGAACCAACATTTGCTGTAGCGATACTCAATGAAACAACATTACCTGTTCCATCGGTGGTTACTGTTGCATTTGCTTTGGCACCAAATACTGTTCCGCCTTGAACTTGAATAATGTTTCCGTTAGCATATCCTGAACCATCGTTAATAACATTCAATGATGTAATCGTAGAAATTGCTTCAGTAACAAAAAGATTATCTGCTTCATCAGTCATTTCAAAAGTTTCTGTTATCCAATTATCAGCATACTTTGAACGAATAACCTCATTTAAAACTCTTTGCTCAATTGGCCAATCTGTCTTAACATCAAAGATGTTATTCATCTTCAAAATGATCCAATGTTTTTCTGATCCACCATAAAATTTATTGGCTACGATTTCTGGTGTTTCACCATCGGGTACGGTGTACTGATAGTATGCGACAGAATTTTCCGTAAGACTTTCATCAAACGAAAAACTAGCAGTTAAATTTGTAACTGTGTCAATAGAATTTGTATCATCTAAACTATAGATGGTTTTTGGAAAGTATCTAAAGTATTTTGCCATTTATGAAAGTCTATCTATTTAAAACTGTTGTTGACTGCTCTGTAATTGCGCCAGCTTCATCTTGAAAATTAAATTTTGTCATAATTTCTGTTTCTTTGAATGATAGATCCATTCTAATTGCTGTTGGCATACCAGTACCACCAACTTTTGGAGAGTTATCGCCGGGGGTTTCAAAAGCATGAAATCCGTTTGGTGCATAATCTAAATCAATTGATAGTAATACGCAAGTTGAAATTCGTGGTATGTTTTTATTAATTTGTCCATTATAATAGAATTCAATATCAAATTCGGATGGAGGAACTAAGAAGTATCCAGCAGTTCCATTTTTTATTTCCGGTGCTTGATGAAATTTCAAACGTGCAATCAATTTTTGAACTTCTTCTGCTTCTCGCTCACTTCTTGGATAAAACATAAATGAAAATCTAAAGGGTCTCAAATCTGGCTTTCCATAAATTAATTCTAACTGTGGGTTCTGAGTTAATCCTGTAGCGCCAGCAAAAATAGCCGCCGTTGTATTTGGAGAACCAGTTAATGTTCCTGCAATTTTTGTTAGTTGTTGGAGTACAAATGGAGATAAATTTCTTCCTGTTTGAGCAGGATCAACACCGCCATCAAGAGCAGTTTTTGCAATAGCGCCAAAAGTTGTAAGATTTTCACCAGCTAATGATAAATCAGAATAGGCTTGACTATGATTAAAATTTAATGTATTGGGCATATATAGCGCAATACTATCAGTTGTTCTTGTAGTTTTTCGCAAGAAAGTTGCATTGTTTAAAGAACCAATATCAGATGCTACGTATGCACCACCTGCCTTAAGACCTTCTTTAGCTTTACCATAAAGTCCATTGGTAAATTCATTAGCTTTTTCTTCGGCTGTTGCAACGCCTTTTGCAACAGCATCAATTGCTTTTTTAGCAAGTGGACCAGCTTTGCTATTTTCCAAATCAGATTGTAATTTATTGTATAAATCTTCAGTCAGTCCTAATCCCTCTTTAGCTAATCCACCAATATTTCTATATCCAGTTTGTCCAGCTAATAGTGTCCTATTTTTATGTATCGTTGCCCGAGTATCAGCTGCCGGTGAAACTGTATATTCAGTTTTATCTTGAACATTGATATGAATAATCATATAATGTCCTTTGTCTACCGATCCAATATCAATAGGATATCTTAATATTTTTTGTCCAAATAACTCATTCGGTAAAGGTCCGATTGTTCTAGCTTCTTGCTCTTTATAAGTTATGTCGGATAAGGTGAAAAGTGCCATGTTGATCCTGAAGTTTTACTACATATTTATATGTCTTATGGAACTAATTCTTACAAAGGTAAGTTTACCCCACAAAACCCGAAAAAATATAACGGCAATCCAGATAACATAATCTATAGGTCATCCTGGGAATTGCGTTGTATGAAGTGGTTTGATGATAATCCGAACATCATTTGGTGGTCATCGGAAGAATTGGCTATTCCATACTACAGTCCAGTTGACAAACGAATGCATCGTTACTTTCCAGATTTTATCATAAAAGTCAAACGAAAAGATGATACCATTATGACTTATGTAGTTGAGGTAAAACCAGAAGCACAGACCAAAAAACCAACACAAAAGCGTAAGACCAAGAATTTTCTAAGAGAATCCATTACATATGTTGTCAATCAAATGAAGTGGAAAGCAGCCGATGAATTCTGTCACGCACACGGCTGGCAATTTAAAATAGTTACGGAAAAAGATTTAGGCATTTAAACCGTAATAAATACATTTATGGCTTACTTAATGGACAGAATCAATCAGCAGTTGCAAAAGACTGGTTATACGGCTCGTAGTAGACAAGCCCGTGATTGGTTGCGTTCAAAGATTGGCGATTTAAAACCAACGCCTCAAAAATTAATGCAGGACCGTGAGAGACAGACAACCTCACATTTTATTGGTCACATGTACTATTTTTATTATGATCCGAAAACGAAGGATAAGTTGCCATATTACGACAAGTTCCCATTGGTTCTACCAATACAACTATACCCAGACGGTTTTCTAGGGCTGAATTTACATTACATTCACCCAAAGCAACGTATCATTCTTTTGGATAAATTGAGCGAACATGCCACCGATAATCGCTTTGATGCACAAACCAAGCTAAGATTAAATTATCAAATGCTGGCTGCATTCTCAAAAGCGTATGAAGCAACACCTTGCATTAAGCGATATCTAGGTTCTCATGTGCAATCTAGATTCGTTGAAATTCCAGCTGATGAATGGGACATTGCCGCCCTATTACCGGTTGAACAATTTGAAAAGGCAACAAAGAACAAAGTCTGGGCCGATTCTAGGAAAAAATTCTAATGTCATTTTTACCCCAATTATTTTTAGCAAACATAAAGGCTAAAGAAGGCTTAGCTCGGCCAAGTCGTTTCCAAGTTATATTACCGATACCACAATACATTAGCAAGTTTGTTGAGAATGGTTTGCTTGAGCAAATCTTAAATCTACCGAACTCAATTTTCTCTGATGTTACCGCAAGAGTACTTGGCGGAGATCAAACTCGTTCTTACAATTCATCTATTTCCAGATATCTAGCACTTCAATGTGAGAGTGCTGAGTTGCCCGGCAAAACATTACAAACGGCCGATGTATCAATTTATGGACCAGGATTCAAAGTACCATATAATACTCAGTATGATGAAATTGCTTTAACATGGATTTGCACAAACGAATTCTATGAGAGAAAACTATTTGACCGTTGGTTAGAAGCAATCATTCCAACAGATACAAACAATGCTAGATTTCCTAAAGGTAGAGAAACATCATACATGACAAACATTAAAATTGTTCAGTATGATGATTTTATTAAACAAATTTATGCAGTGGAATTATTTGATGCTTTTCCTATTGGAATAGGTGCACAAACACTTTCTTGGTCGGATGATGGTTTTCACAGATTGACAGTTAGATTTTCATATCAGAAATTTAAAACAATTTATGAAGGCGATTATGACCTCGGTGCGGCTGCGGCTGCACTTCTTGGTTCTTCCGTTGCTGGAGTACCTGTTTCACAAATCCTACAATCGCAAATTAGAGGAACGGCTGACGCGGTGAGAAGAATATTTTAATTATTTGGAGATTATATGTTACCTAAAATTGATGTGCCTTTATATGAAATTACTTTACCATTGTTAAAAAAGAAAGTAAAGTTTAGACCGTTCTTAGTTAAAGAAGAAAAGATTCTGTTGATGGCTGCGGAATCGGATGACCAAGATGCGATACTTTTGGCTGTGAAACAAATTATTAATAATTGTTGTGTTTCTGATATTGATATTGAAGAATTGCCTATTCTAGATTTTGAATATTTCTTCATGCACTTAAGAGCAAGATCCGTGGGTGAAGTTGTTGACTTGCAATACAAATGTAATAATACTATTAGTGGAGAAGGTGAAGAAGAAAAGAAATGTAACTCTTTGGTAAAGTTGAGTTTTAATGCATTGGAAGTTGAGCCAATAATCAACACAATAGACAACAAAATTCAATTAACACCAAATTTAGGAGTTGTATTAAAATATCCTAACTTTAAAAATATTGAAGCTATCACCAAAATACAAGATTTATCATCAACCGATTTAATTTCAAAAACGATTATCAGTTCTATTGATTTCATCTATGATAACGAATCGGTGTATTATGCTAAAGATACACCAGAAGAAGAATTGATAGATTTTATTGATAGTTTAACAAGAGAACAGTTTGGAAAAATTCAAGAATTTTTTGAAAGCATTCCCAAACTCAAAAAACAAATTAAGTTTACTTGTCAAAAATGTGCTTATGAAGAAGAATTAATGCTTGAAGGAATCCAAAGTTTTTTCGGGTAACCTTTCGTTATGATATTTTAAGTAACCATTACCAGACTAATTTCGCACTAATGCAACATCACAAATACTCTTTACAAGATTTGAATGATATGCTGCCGTGGGAAAGAAATGTATATGTTACTATGCTTCTCCGTCACATTGAGGAAGAAAACGAGAAGATTAAACAACAAAATTTAGCAAGAAGAAAATAAATGGCAACCAAATTCTCCCAGATATACAAACAAGAATTGAAATCAAAAGGTGTTTTGAGTTCTCTTGGTTCAGCGGCTTTGAAGCAAAGAAAAGAGAGAATGGATATTAGAAATGTTTTGTTTGGTGGAAGTGGAGTTGTATCAACTACTGGTCAAAAAATATTTGGCAAAGGTTTTTCTGCACTAGGTGGTGCGCCAAAATTAAGTTCAGATTCACCACAACAAAGTGCAGCCATAAATGCTTTAACTATTTCAAGCGAAAAGCAAGAAGGCTTATTGAAAATTGTTGCTAAAAATACTATGAATATGAATTCTATGGCTAGAGATATGAATATCACTAGACAAAACATAGCATCTATGACTAAAAAAATGACAGGCAAATCATCAAAAGGTGCGGATGCTTTGTGGATGGGTGCAGAAAAAAGAAATACATTATTGGCAGATAAAAAGAAAACGCCAACAAATGTAAATAAATCTACAGAAGGAAGTGGTGGTGGAATACTTTCAAGTATTGGATCAGGTATTGGTGGAATTTTTTCTGGTGTTGGTAGTATGTTATCTGGCGGCGCAGGTATGATTGGAAGTATTGTGAGTGGCTTACTTGGCGTTGTTGGCAAAGTTGGTGGAGGAATCTTAGGAGTATTGGGTTCGGTATTAAGCGGAATTCCTGGTGGATTTATTTTAGCCGCAATTGCTCTGGCGGGTGTTGCTTACTTAATTAAACAAGTTTCTGAGAATGTAGATTTTTCCGAACTAAAGAATGATATTTTAAAAGGACTGGGGTTTGATCCTGAAAATAAAGAAAAAACACTAACACAACAGTTATTGGAAAAAATGGGATTTGATGAGGCAACAGCAAAAAACTTTGATGAAAATATTAAAAGTTTATTTTCATCATCGAATAATATTATTGTTAGATATACAAAAGCCGCATTTACAGTATTATCTGATGTATTCTTAAATTTTGGAAAAATGTTTACTTTTTACACAGAAGATTTATTTCAATTTTTAGCGCACAAATTTGCTCCTGGCTTAGTTCGTGACAAATCTTTTCAAGGTGTAGCTGCCGATTTAGAAACTAGAAAAATGGAAGAAGCTGATGCTAGAAGGCAATTTATTCTTTGGGACACACTTTATGCTGGAGGCACCGGAAAAGGAGATGTTGGATTTGGTCCAGGAATAACTGGTCCAGGTCGATATGCGGAAGATCCCAGAACCATAGAAAATAGAAGAAACGTAGCACTACAAAAACTCGAAGATATAAAAGTTGATAGAGAAAATTTACAGGAAGAATTTAACGCAAAAGAAAAAGCACTATTAGATATTAAAAAAGTGCAAAAATCAATACCTCAAAGATTTACTGAAGAATTAACAAATTTAGATATACAACAATATGCTCCAACAAAATTAACTGGCACTCCAGGGGAAATGGCCAATTTAATTATAAAAAGATTTAAGGAAGCCGGTTTTAGTGATGTACAGGCTTTAGGAGCGGTAGCAAATGCTTTGACTGAATCAGATTTAAATCCTAATGCTGTCAATGTAAAAGACGGTGATGATAGTCATGGATTATTCCAATTAAATAGAAAAGGTAAAGGATTAGGAGTTGGATATACTCCAGAACAATTATATGATCCTGAAAAAAATATCCAGATTGCTATTGAAGCGGCAAAAAATTCAAAAAATTTCAAATCAGCAACAACAATAGAAAATGCCACCGAAGCATTTTTGAAAGATGTTGAAAGACCAAAAAAGAAAGATGATCCTGCAGAACTTCAACGCAGACTACAAAAAATGGAAAAATTTAGCGGAACTAATATATCATCGCTAAGTACAGAATTAAATGATGGTGTTAGAAATCTTGCTCTAAGTGGTGTTACTTCGGGTTCACCATCAATAACAGTCGGTCCAACAACTAATGTTACACAATCTGGAGGAGGACGTTCAGCTTCAGCGTATGATATGGAAGGTCTTTTTGTTGAAAACATGATTTATAGACAGACTGGTCAGGCATAACAAAAACCCCGCACTAGGCGGGGCAAACTAAGTTCTGAGGAAGTTTAGTTTATTGTTCAGCTAACGACTTGAAGTAATCCAAATCATCATCTACAGTAGTAGACACAGGAGCTTTTGCTCTTGTAACTGTTGCTGGCAATTCAACATCTTCTGCACGAATATTAGGAACAGCGTCACCTTCAAAGCCGAGAACCTTATCAAGGCGAGCCTTAAGTTGTTCATATGGTTTGAAATGTTTCTTGTCCGTAAAATCTTTCAAAGAATGTTCTTTGGTGTAAATTGCTTCCAATTTAGCATCATCGCCATCAAGCAACGCAGACTTATCAGCAAATTCTGATTTGTCGTAGTTGCGATATCCCTCAACATTACGAATCTTCAATTTGAAGTTAGCACCTTCCCATAGGTCAAATGGGTTCAAAGGCGTTTCATCGGGAAACTCAGGATTCATCACTTCGGAAATCTTATCAAAGATTTTCTTTCCGAATTTATATAAGCGAACAGTACCTTCATTTTCGGGATTGCTTGGGTCAGAGATAACATAGATATTCGCAATGTAACTCAAGCGGCGCTTTTGTTTACGAACGATTTCTTTGTTTGCTTCAACACCAGAATTCCACAATGTAGAGTTGTGTTCACAAACGGGACACTTATCACCAACTGTAGTCAAACAGTTATCAATGAACCAACCGCCTGGTCCTTGAAAGCCGTGGTCAAAACGGCGTACCCATGGAAGTCCATCATCACCATCAATAGAAGGTGCTGGTAGAAAACGAATAACAGCCATGCCGTTACCAGATTTATCTACAGTTGGAGCCCAGAATCGGGTATCATCTTTTGAGCCAGCCTCAGCAGTTTGTGTGGTGATCTCAATAGCCTTAGTGAGTTTATCAAGGCTGTCGCGGTTGCGTTTTAGATTAGCGAAAGACATATTATTTTCCTTTGTATAAATTGTATGCGTTGTATAAAATTATCCACATGATTCATTGTATCATGTATTTAGTTCAACTTCAAGTAGCTTTTCAAGCATCATTAAAGTATTACCAATTTCTTTGTGAAGAATACCAATACCACCTGCCGCATTAAACGACTGGATAATATCTTGTGTATCATCAATAAGAATTGTGTTTGGTGTAGCATACTCAGCCTTGTGCTTACGACCGGGAACAACGTTCGCCTTTAGTTTTTCAAGACCATTGTTATCTAACCAAACACGTTTTTGTCGTGCAACTTCATCATGGTATTTGTTACCACCAGAAGAAGTCAACAACTCAATCGATACGTTTGCCTCAAAGCAAAACATTACCAATTCTTTACCACCAGGATACCAGTCTAGCGTTTCAAATTGCTTTGTTGCTATAAAGTCATGCCAATGTACATTAAAATCTTTTCTGTCACGCATTGAACCCGGCAGTTCTTTGTATAACTCAAAGTATCGGCGCTCAAAGTTGCAAAGAACACCATCCATATCCAAATAAATCTTTTCTATCATTTCAATTCTTTCAATGCTATTTCACGAAACTTGTTTTTATCAAAACTCAAAAACGGAGAATATTTTATCCATTTTCTGTATAGTAATGGCCAGCGAATATCATCTGATATTTTTCTTTGCCACATAGGAAGAAAATTCATCATTGAATTCAGTATGCACAAAGTTTCAGCCTGAATAACTTTTTGCAAAGTCATCGTCAGTAACTCCGGATACTCACCATCAGTTTTTAATAAATCGTTTATGTTTCCACTCTCACCAATCACCGAACAATCATTTTGAAAATTGTAACTCAATGCTTGAATGATTGCAAGTCTTTTTATATTGACTTCATCTGAACCATCTTCAAGCAAAGTGCCTGCCCAACAATTATCATTGTGTAGAAAATTTGAGATAACAAAATCAATGTAGTCATTTTTACGATTGTTAAACTTGCGGGATAACTTGTAGAAATGATACTTGTCTTTTCTTTTCTCAAACGCTTCTATAGTGATATTTGTTTTACCTTTGTACTTAAAAAAGTCATATTCAGATGTGAAATGCAATTTTAGTACGTGATAGAGGGTGAATGCTTCATAACCAGTCATGCTATAATTATATCACAAATCAAATAGGAAGTCTACGTGTTTTTGGTAACATATTGAGTTCTTGTGCATCAATTTCCACTTTTGATTTTAAGTCTTTGTTTACCAGACTGGAGGCTAATTCAATCTCCATACCAGTTTGATTACAATACTCAATGATTGCTTCCATATAGTTGTAGTCGGTTCCAGCTACGAGTTTTTCAATCTCTTCCTGGAACTTAAACATTTCATCTTTTGTCGGCATTATTTTACAATCGTTTCATACAATTGCTCAAATTGTTCATGCACAGCAACTTCTTCATCATAGTTTTGTTTGTGATAAACTTTAACTAGACGGTTCACAATATTCTTGGGCAACTTCAAGTCATCACAAATTTCTTTAATTGCTTCCTTGATAAAGTCTTTTTCGCCTTCCATGCGAATCATAGAATTGGAACACTCTTTCATAGCATCAAGCAATTTCTTGCGGTCAGCCTCACTAGAGATTTGATTAATACTAAATTGTTTTACAGCCATAATATACTCCTTAAACGAAACCCATTTTGCTACCCACAGTGCGGGTATTCTTTTCTTCAATTTGTTTGTTAAACACTTCTGCGATAGTCCAGCTTTCACGCTTACCATCAAGTTTAACACCGATTTTCTTAGCCAGTGCTTCGGCTTCTTTTTGTTTCAATGTATCAAAAGAAACGATATCAAAACAACGACCAGGGCGAATCAACGCAGGATCAATGTCGCGGATACTTGGCAAGTTAGTTGAGAAAATCAACTTCTTACCTTTTGTGGTAACAAGACCATCACCAACGTTTAGAAAACGATGCATCATCGTGTTACCATCACTCCGTGCTTTCAGGAAGTTGTCAGAATCTTCAAGCACCATCACGCCAGTTTCATCTTCAATGAATCGTGCGAACAGATAATCTTTCTCCAGAATTGCGGCATCATATGTCACAATCGCTGAGGAGTTACTATGTGCAAGAAGACCACGGATGAAAGTAGTCTTGCCAGTTCCTGGTGGTCCAATCAACAAGAGAATGTTTGCATTAGATTCCAGATAACGGTCATAATAGTCAGTCAATGGTTCATTGAGAAACGGATACATTTCATCAACAGGCAAACGCTCGGCATTCAAAGGAACGTTCACGCTATCACCATTTGCACCGTACACCCACTCAATGTATGAGGTAACTTCATCAAAATGCTTTAGAAAAATATCTTCAACATTTTCAATAAAGATTTTATCACCATAGGTATGTGTTGAGACAGAATTGGAATTCACATCATAACGAATGAAATTCAAACCTTCTGTAACAATAAGTCCAGAAGAATCTGTATATTGAATGATGTAGTCACCATCAAATTCTTCATTGATAAAGTCTTGCCATTTTTTACGATTGCCGTGCATCTTCAAATCAGAATTGAAAGTGGACATTTTCTTTTCTGTCCGCGAATCAAGTAATTGCAAGTGCAACCAGTCAGCGTAATCTGATGCTCCGACAAAAAATTTATCGTTCGCACCGCTTTTCATTTCATTCATATTCATATCCATTGCGTCATAAGTCCAAGAGTTTAAACTACGTTTCTTTCTACTGCGTCTCCGCGAAACCCGGTGTCTTACGGGTGCACCTTCACCAACACTAGATGCGAAAGCCTTCAATTCTCTAAAAATTCTATCCACTTCACTCATTTTCTAACCGTGGCTGCGTAAGTTATACAAATTGCATTCATGTTTGTTTCATATGCACACTTAACGGAAACTGGATCAACACCTTTGGCAATAGCCGCTTCAATGTTTTTTGCCATGTTGTTTCTATCGTTTATATTATACATGAAGATACTTACAATAAACGTACAACAAACTATTGTTGCCGAAACGCACACCGTAATTAAGTTATTGTTCATTTTAAATGATTCCTTTGTTTCTGTCAATTTTGTCGCCTTTACTCTTGTAGAAAATATGCCTGCCAATTTGTTTCTCCTTTTTTAGTTTTGTCCAACCTGGATTTACATAATCAGCATGGTAATAAGTTGCGCCGTTTGTTACATCGGTCATTCTTTCAAAATTCAAGAAAAGATTTGTTGATAACTCTAAAATCTCATTATACAACAATGTGTTCTTGATTGTCAAGGTCTTACTGGTAAATGTTGTGTCACAATACCAAGAAAATTGGCAAGTGTTGCCAGTCTTTTGCTTTACAACTCCGCATATGTCACTTGCATATCCGGATTGTACTCGATTGAAGGTTACGAATGCTACTGCTTTCTTACCTTCGTTTGGTTCATGGGCGGCTTCAAAATAAATATTTTCAGCTAGGCAAGTTACCTGTTTCTTTGCATCCATAGTGAGTGCATTGAATGTTGACTTCATTGGTAGAATGTTATGTGTGTCAACATTCACAAATGATAATAACAAAATTATTGCCGAGAAGAATATGCTTAGAAGTATAGGTTTACTTCGCATCTGTTTCCTTTCTGTGTGTTAGTTTTTATTGAGAACTAACAAACTCTAATATTAGAATCCTACAGAAACTGTAAGTCCGACTGCACGATCCTGAATGTCTTGATAGCTTTGGCTAACACCAACACCAACAGATACTTTGCTGATAACTGGCATGTCATAGCTAACAAATGCAACTGTTTGTTTTGGATTTGCACTGTCCCAATTTACACGGGTCTTAACACCAGCCATGGCATAACCAGGACCAACTTTAACACCAGCGTTTGCGCCAACTAGACCATACTCATATGGCTTTGCACCGTCGCCGCCATTATCAAAACCAACGCCAACGAATGGATTGATACCAAAAACTGTCTTACCTACAGTAAGTTCCAAACTATTGAACATAGATTGGTTGTCATTGGTACGAGCATTACGATTTTGTAATCCAAGATTGAACCCACCTAATGTAGTACCAGCACGTACATATTGTGCGATACTTTGTTTGTTGCTTACACGGTCAGTAACTTGGTCAACACCATACGAAACAAAATCACCAGCTTGTACTGTAGCGGCGATAGCAATTAAACTTGCGATTGCGATTTTCTTCAAAATAAAACTCCTTAATAAAAAATGGTAGGTTATTCTGTTACGAGGAAACCTACCGAAACCCTAAGCCGAGTTTAGGCGGCTAAAGCAAAACTTTCGTCATTTGCATTTACGTTTTTTGCTTGATTTACGGTCATCGCCTACCGTGCTGTCCACGCATGTACTTGTTGCCCTGTCGAATCTAGGTCACCCCCATCAGAAGCACACCCATTAGAGCCCATAAAATGGTTTCTTTCATCTAATACATGTACTTCTGGTGGAGGTGGGGGGATTCGCACCCCCGTCCAGAACACTTTTCTCTTTGCTTCATACAGCAATAACACTAATTATAACACAACAAAACTAGTTTGTCAGGTAATAATTGTTTTTTTCACGATAAAAACTAATATACTCTAGTAAAGTATTTATATGTTTTCTCATTGGTTCAATAAAGATGATTGGGTTGTCTTCCTGCACAGCCATGATAACAACTATTTGGTCAATTCTTACACCAATCAATTCTTCATACATCAATGCATAAGCGGTACATTGTGCAAAGTATGCAGGAATATCTTCTTTTGTTTTCACTCTGCTGGATGTTTTAAAATCAATGACAGAAAGAACACCATCATATTCTGCAATACAATCTACACGCCCGGCCATGCCAAGTTTTGTTGACCACAATGCACATTCTTGATACTGAATGTTGTTGATTTTATTTAGATATGGTTGTACCTTTTTAAATAGTTCCAACGCATCAGGCATTGGCTTACCCAATTCTTGATTGTTCAAATACTTTTCACATAGCGTATGCATACGTGTACCGCGACCAGAAGCAATTCGTGAAATACGATTTGCTTCCTCTGCACCGACACGTTGTCGCCATTCGTAAATAGCTTTCTTACCCATTGCACCCAAGACGGTTGTTACCGATGGTAATCTCTTACCATCGGGCGTTACATAAAATCTTCCATTCTCTAGTGTTTCGGATTTTAAGTCTTCAAGTTTCTTGGGTGGGCAATAGGTAAACATAATTTAATTGGTTGAATCCTCATGTTGCATTTTAGCAAGGATGTAATCTTTCACAAGTGATGACCGAACAATGTCATCGGCGGTAAATTCAATTCTAGTGAATGCATTCATGTGCATTACAATATCAAAGAATTTTAGAATACCAGTCATATCATTTTTCTTTTTGTTCAAATCTGTTTGGCGATAGTCACCACACCAGATAATCTTTGAACGATAACCAACACGGGTCATAACAGTATCAATTTCTTCAAAGGTCAAATTTTGCATTTCATCAACGATAATAATTGCATCATCAAATGACATACCGCGAATAAATGATGTTGAAATAAATTCAATGTATCCTTGTTCCTCAAGTCTTTGATAGGCATCTTTGCGACCAAACAAAGTGTGGCAAATTTGTTGATATGGTTGCTGATAGATTTCCATCTTCTCCGCAACATCGCCAGGTAAGTGTCCCATATCTCTTGATTGTACCGCTGAACGGACAATAATAATTTTGTGAAATGGGTTACTCTTATCTAAAACTTCTTCTAGTGCTTTGTATAACGCACAAAATGTTTTACCTGTTCCTGCTACACCATGTAATGCTACAAAATAATCGCCTCTCTTATATGCATCAAAAAATAATTTTTGATTGTTTGTTAGTGGGTCAAAAGTCTTTAAATCATCTATTCTGATTTTTAGTGCATTCGTTGGTTTTGTTTGCACATCAGATTCATCAACAAGTCTAATTTTTGTATTTGCTTTTCTTGCCATGAAGACCCTCTATTGGTAATGCCATTATCCCTTTGTGTGTTTTTTAATCACCTGTTCGGTTCTGGCTTGTTTAATGGATTTTCTTTCGTGCTTATCCGCAACTGCACTAGCAGGATGACCCTCAGAGATTTTTGAAAGAACCTCTTTGAACCCATCGGGAACACGGTTTTGTTTTGATGTAGACACGCCCGACACAATCGCAGGTGCAGTCATCACAGATTGAATCTGTGGATTGGTTTTCAGATATTCTTCACGTTCAGAAATTTTCATAAACGCTTCAAATTCTTCACCAGTTTCATTGTTCAAGAAATTATATGTAGGCATGTTACACTCTTATATAGCACAGAACCAGGAAGGAATATTTCTTTTCTTCCAGTTTGCAAGATGATTTTTGTTGTTTATGTAGTAATTCCGGTATGATGCAATAGAATCACCAGGAATTTTCACTTCATCAGGCATAGCAGGAGTTGGTTCAGTAAATGGACCAATGGGAATATTTTTGGGTCTATAACTCAGTGCTTGTGAAAGTCGTTCACATGAATGAATTTTACCATAACGATGCGTATATTCGTCCATCAGTGCGCCAAACAGTCTGTACAACCAAGCATAGTTGGCATCAGATTGTCTTACCCATACGGCTGAAGGATGATTGATATGAGTAGCAGAATACAATATGCTGTCAAGGGCAGAATTGAGAACATAAGTCGTTCTTTTTCGTCCACTAGGAGATAGACCGACAATAGCATCACCATCAAGAAAACGGTGAGCAGTAGAAAGTAATTGAGCATATTCAAGGATCATTTTAACACAATGCTTGTCGTTGTGCATCATAGCACAATTAGAAACATCATGGTCAAGGTAAAAAATATTCATAGTTTCATCTTTATTCTGGGTACTTCTTCCCAATAGCCAGCTAGTTTAATATTTCCAAATTGGTCATGGACATTTCTTTTCATTTGCAAAGCAACTCTAGTTATTTTTTCTTCATCATCAATATATTCAACAACTTGAAATTCATAACTGATTGGTTCAGGAAAAGTCATTGTAGGACCAGCAGTATTTACCTGTACAACAGGTACCGTAGTATACGTGTGAGTAGTTAAGAATGTCTGCATAGTTTACCAATGGCGAATTACGCCAGCAACAATAAAAAGGTTAGTGATGATGTATGATAACACAATCGCCGTCCGAATGCAAGCAATTTTATCAGCCTCTTTATCATTCTCTCCAGATTTTTCACCTAATGCTTTAGCCCATAATTTCCACATTCCGATTCTCCATAGAAAAAAACCTGGGCATTGCACCCAGGCTAAACTCTAAAAGTTTTTAACTTAAGCCGTAGCGGTTGGCTCGGTAACCTCAGTCACAGTAAGGACTTCGGTTTCTTTTGCAGGCGTAGCTTGCAAATCTTTTAAGTTCTTCACAGTATCAAGAACGATACCGCGGTCACGCCAATATTTAACAACACCGTCGGATGTTGGATTCATAAGTTGGTATGATACAACTTTACGACCATCTTTCACGACACGGATAACGGCTTCACTCCGAATTTTAATTTCAAGAATGTGAGCCGACAATTTGTATTTCAAGGCATCGCCAAGCAAATTCTCAAATACATCTTTTTTAACCGCATTACCAGTCATAAGCAATTGGAAGATTGGCTCCCATGCCTTTAAACGAACGGCTTTAGCTGGTTTAACATTTTTAGCTTTGGTCATAATAAACTCCATTTAATTTAAGATAAATCATTATACAAGGAAAAATGCCACCTGTCAACCAGATGGCAGGTAATCATGCGGCTTGTTGCAACATGATGGTAGGATACTTAACAAACCCGGTAGTATCTTTTTTTGCTTTGCCTTTAGCATAGAGGCCGACAATCACACCCTTCGGGTCAAGGAAACGCAAGTCGGATTCATCGCCGTTAAAGACTGGGCGAGAAAGGTAATCAACTGGCATCGGCAATGTTTTTTTGATACCGAAGACTACCGCAACATTCAAACCTTCATTCATAGCCCTCAACACATCGGAATCGTTACCGTCCGCGGCTGAAAACGTCAATTGATAATTTGAATACTCTTTGATTTTACGACCAAGGATTTTGGTGTAGTCGTAAAATTGGACTTCTGGGAAAGCGGTGAAGATGTTACGGAATAATTGACCGTTGCGAACAACTTCATATTTTTCCCATGCTAAGTCGGAAGTGCCGTTCAAGCGGAACACAGGCACCAATTCCATTTTTTTGCTTTGCTTGATAGCCAACTCAATATCTTTAACCAGTGTAGCCATAAATTCTACACGGTTCTCAAAAAACATTTTTGTTTTGCGGATGCGGGCTTGTTGAATAACGTTGGTATTCTCACCACGCTTGAACATGCCGCCGCGACCTGCGAGGTTGAGACAAGCCTCGGTGCAACCAAGGGTGCGCTTGGCACATGTTTCATAACCAGACAAATCAGCCGGGGCTAAATGTAAGATATAAGTGTTATATCCTTGTGACATGCCTTTGAGTACTTTTGGATTACCGGTGGAGAGCAATTTCATTTTTAACGTCTTTCTATCAATCTATGAATATAGTATAACAGGATGGTAAAGATTGTCAAGCATTTTTTTAGATTGTCGCAAAAATACAACATTAGTACCTAAGTATTAACATTACCACACAGCCAGCGGCTAGAATACTAAAGGTTACAAGTCGGCCCAATAGTGCGCCGAAGAATAATCCTAAAACGAATATACTACTTGTGGAAATGAATACTTCCATCTTACCGCCTCATGTTTGCTTGGTCAATCGCTTCCTCGGCTGAGAAAATTGGCACCGCATTACTCTTATGTAAAGTGCCGATACCTTTCATTTCGGTACCAGTGTAAACTTTACCATGAATTGGCTTTGTTGCAGAACCGCCGGGGGTCACTTTGCTGGGATACTTTTTAGAATCACGATCCGCAGGAATAGCCAACTTGGGAAATTTATTTTCTTGTATCACTTTTGTTTTCTTAGATGAAAAATTGGTAGTCATGCTATTGACACTTTTTAGCCAAGCATCATACTCGGCCAATTCTTTTTTGGTTTTGTTTTTGCGCTTACTCTTGCCCAAGTTAACATAGAACATCATGCTAATTCAAATCCTGAATTTACGTTAACTGTCCAAGTCTTCCAGCTTTTTCTTTGGATTGTCGTTGTAGGAATTTTATTCTGAATACAGAATTTCCAGGCTTCAAGAAAATAAGAAAATTCACGCATTACTTTTCCTTTCGGTCACTCGTTTCATTGTGGTTTTATATTCGGTACAATCCGTGATTGTATAACCGTGAAGTAAGGTACTCTCAACCAATGCTAACGATTCATTGGTGGCTTCTTCATCTTCCATAACGTAATTTCGGACAAACTTGTAATTGTAACCCGTGAGTGTTTCTGCCATTAGTGTAAACTGATCCATATTATCCCTTAATTTTATTCAACAAATTTTTAGCTACCGTCAAGTCTTCAACATAGTCCAAGCATTGTTCCATTTCTTGAACCATCAATTCGGAACGACCAATCCGAAGTAATTTTATTGCATAATTTAAGTCTTCAATGTCCATTTCTTTAGCCGCATCAAACAATTCTGCCCGAGAGCAACTAGACAAAAAATTTAGATTGTCACGATCCCATTCGTTCATATAAACTCCTAATTAACAAACATAAGTCAGTATAACACAGGCAAGGTTATTTTGCAAGCACGGTGTTACATTTTAGCAACAGCGGTTATATGCTTGCATTTTCCGTGATATTTGAAGCCAATGCAGGTGCAGGAGTAATGCTTGCCGTTTTGCGTTACAATATACTCGCCTTTGCTACCTGCGACCTTGAATTTTCTGATACTCTGAACCGAGCCAGAAATTACTTTGACATTCCGTAGCCACTTGGACGGAATTATTTTGACTGGATATGATGCATCGGTAGTTTCAAGTGAAAAACTATCAGCATCAACCCATCGTTGACTTTTAACAACTGTGCCCGTTAATTCTACATCCTCATACGGCTCTGGAGCGTATAAATAATTAGTTCTAAAACGAACAGTAATGGAAACTTTTGAACCGATTGTTGGAATATTCATAATGCTTAGTATAGCACAATGGATAATCCTGTCAAGTGGCTTGTTGTTTTCCTACAACATTAACCTTGTAATAGTTGTCTATTGTCGGACTCTTTTATATCTTCCTCAAATTCCTGCATTTGCAAGCGGGCTAAAGCCTTCTTGAGGTCTGCAACATCGCCAGAATCTGTTTTGATTCTGTCTTCAATTTCTTTTATTTGCTTTTGAATAACTTGAGTGATACTCATTACTTTCTTCCTTTGCCAAACGATAAAAAGATTTATCGTGGTGTTTTTGCTTGGGTTGTTTCCAGTCGGATACTGAATCTTCTTTTTTCCGAAATTTAGTTTTGTAGACTCGTTCTACTTTAGTGCCACCAATCATTTTCTCTTTGATTAACCTCCGTTAAAGAATGCGGTCTGCTACACCTAGCTTAATAACTTCTTCGGCTGACATCCAAACATCGCTAGGTGAAAGAAGTTTGGATTTTACATCACGGGCACTCATACCCGTAGCTTCTTGAAGTATATTTAACATTCTTTGATTAGTCAATTCAGCCTCTTTGGTGAATGACTTTAAATCGTGGTGTTTTCCTTCGTATGTGTCGGAATATTGGTGACACATCAAGCCACAATTTTTGGAAATTAATCTTTCGCCTTTTTCGCCAGATGCAAATATTAGAAAAGCAGCCGACATAACAGCACCAACGCCAATTGTCCGAACTTTGTTTTTGCTTATACGCATCATGTCAATTAAACCAAGTGCTTGATACAAATCGCCACCGGTAGAATTGATATACAACTGTAAAAGTTTTTCTGAATCATGGTAAGCATTCTCATAAACTAACCATTGTGTTGCTTTGAGAATGTTTTCTTCATTTATTTCACCGCTCAAGAAAAAGATATGATTGTCAAGGAATACATTATCAAACTTATCTTGAACGTTGAACGGTATGTCTTCAGGTGGTTGACCTAATCTCTTCCCACTCATAGGCCGACTTGATGATGGATGATATATCATGTTTTGGATTAAAATTCAAAATGGTTTTTGCTTTGGTAATATCAGCGACCAAATGACTTGGATCACCTTCTCTCCTCGGCACTATATTATATTTTATTTTTTTACTGCTTACTTTTTCAACTGTTTTTATAACATCAAGAACACTATAACCAACTCCTGAACCTAGATTAAAAACTCCAGATTCGCCATAATTGTCAAGATATTTTACCGCTTCTAGGTGTGCATCAACAACATCACAAACGTGGACATAATCTCTAACGCATGTTCCATCCGGTGTGTCATAGTCATTTCCATACACTTCAACGGTATTTAGATTTTGTAGAATTCTAGGAATCAAATGTGTTTCTGGCTCATGGCTTTCACCCATTTCTCCGTCAGGATCAGCACCAGCCAGATTGAAATACCTAAAAATTACATAATTCATACCAGAATCTTCAATAGCATATTCACAGGACATTTTACTATTACTGTATGGATTGTTGCTTGTGGTGCATTCATCTTCTGGTATTTGTATTGCACCTGACCAATAGACACCCGCAGTTGAAGAAAAGATGATTGTATTCACGCCATTTCTTTTCATCGCATTTAAAACTGAGACTGTTCCGCCAACATTGACTTCCCAGAATTCGGTAGGATCTTTTACTGATTCACCAACTTCAATCCGACCAGCGAGATGGAATACAACATCCACAAAATGATTTTGAAAAATACTTTCTAGGAAATACTTTCGCCGAATGTCACCACAATAAAATGAATCCACATAAGAATGTGTGGGTTCCTTTATGTCAAGGATGATGACTTTCCATCCTTGTTGCTTTAGTTTTTTACTTAGGTGCGAACCGAGATAACCTGACCCACCGGTAATGAGCGCGGTTCTATTTGCATTAACTTGTTCTTTTTCCATGGGAAACTTCCATTATATTTTGTCGCATTGATAGCGTTGCCACTTTCAAAAAAATCTGCTTTTACTGAATTTGGATTACCATCTAAGCGATAGCATAGAGTATGTACATTGGAGCAATCGTAATTGGGAAAATGGGTTGATAGTGCTTGATAAAATTGTCTATCAGCACCCCACTGCCCATACCATGCATGGCCGATGCGAACAGCAATATCACGCTTAATAGCAAAGCTGGAAGTATCAATGTGATTAACTTTCTCGTCAAAGAATACGGGCCACTTTCCCAAACTTTCGCAATTGTCTTCGCATAGTAAATTTTCATCTTTATCATAAATCTTTCTAAGGCTATAAGCCCAATCATTTCCTTTTTGTATCACCTTAACAAGTTTTTCAACGTGACACGGATCAATCCAATTGTCTTCATCAAGATAAATGATTATATCTGCATTTACCAAAAATGAACATGCGGCATAGACACGATGCCCGTACCAACCTTTGCCCACATTTTCTTCAATTTTTATTACACGGACTTTTTCAGAACCTTCAATGATTTCATCAACTTCTTTCCAATGCTGAATACCATCCATGAAAATGTAATGCGTCAAATCATCATATGTTTGACGGTCAACGGATTCAATACACTTACTGAGATACTTGGTTCCGATTGTCGGTGTTATTACCGCTACTTTCATTTTCATCCTTAAAAATCAGCTTGGCACCACCAATCGTACCAGGCATTTCCATCAAACGTTCATCATTTTTTAAGTCACGACCAAAAATTGCATCCCACCGAGTATCATATTCTTGTTGGGTAACGCTAAATGGTCTTGGTCTACTACCTTTACCACCATCAGACATTTCAATCTCCTAAATCAATATCTGGAAAAGCCTCTTTGACTAGTTTTGGGGTAAGGAAAGGAATACGCAAATCTTTCTTCATAGCCCTAACAAGCAAATCAGCCTCATCTTTGTGAAGTGCTTCCAATAATGGAACTAACAAATTCAATTGCTTTTTAGCAGTCAATCCCTGCGCCCTGCGTGGATGCCCAGCAATAAATCGGTACAATCTTGGTACTTCATTATGAAGATAAAGAATATTCAAACCAGCTGGTTCTTTTGCTGGCTTGTATTCTGGAATCTCAACATCAAAAACAACTTTCGGATTAAATACAGCAACCAAAAACTCTTTCAAGTTTCTGTCGCCATGTTGTCGCAAAACATTAATTTTATCTGCTCTCTTTTCTGTTTTCTCAAACAAAGCAAAGATTTCGTGATACATCAAATCATTCATTTATTTTCCTTAAAATTCATCAATCACTTCCAGCAAATTCTTTAGCCGATTTGCAATCATGTAATTCATAAATTGCTGGCGGGTTGCTGGTTTTGTTTCTATGTATGTATCTATAATGTTTTTTGAGATTGATCCAGGAATCATAGTCAAATCAATCAACTGTTTGTTCCGTGACCAATTTCGCATTTGCGTTTCATTAAATTTACTTGTACCAGTCTCAGCAATTTCTTCTAAAAACTTTTTGGTTACAGGCTTTTGACGAATACCATCAATGATGGAATTATCTGGCGACAAGATGTTTGGAATACCATCACCCTTATCACCAGTAACAATCAATTCATTCAACTGCTTGATTGGATCATCCGTATTAATGAATTTCTTCATTGTCGGTGAGTATTGTTTAACATTTGGATAAATTTGCAATTGAACAAAGTCTTTATCTGACGATAAAATCAATACGGCTTCATTCTTAGAATATGCCTGTGTCAATACACCGATAACATCATCAGCCTCAGCGCCGTGAATGTCAATCACTTTATATGGCGAATGGTCTTTCAACTCTTGACGAATCTTAGACATACAATCAAAAATTGCAGTCCAGTCATGTCCAGATGCATCACGATTTTTCTTTCGGTGACCTTTGTATGGCGGAAATATTTCTCTGCGCCAATAGTGGCGATTATCGCAAGCAATAATCACTTCACCGTACTCTCGGAATTTCTTCACATTAGAACGGATAGTATTAAGAACCATGTGGCGAACCAAAGATTCTTCAACTGGTGTTTTTGAGGAACCAATTTGTTCCATCAAGTTAGCAATAACAACTTGGTTGTAGTCAAATATAATCATATGGTCATTATAGCATAATTTTTCAACAATTGTAGGTAATCATAGGACACGCAACAGGACAATATCTTTATTGATTCTACCATTTAGTAAAGATTCTTTTGTTGCAATACCAGCCAGCACATTACGCAAAGCTATTTTACCAGCTTTCAATACTTCTGGCAACATTTCGCCTGGCTTTCGTACTGTCTTACTTATAGATTTGGATTCCGTGTAATTTGTGACACAGGTGCCTTTAACGCTAAATCCACCAGCATCATCGGCATGATACACACCAAGTTTTCTTGTTTTGGTATTGAACACCCATAACTGCATTGCACCAATGATATCTTTTGGTTTGATTGATATCAATTTCAAGTCATCAAATTTTTCACAATACTGGACTTTGGATACAAGTTGATCCGGTGTTTTTGCTTTGCGTTTTCGTGGCTTACGATTTATTTTAGCCTCACCAGCAATCTTCATCGCATCGGTAATAATTGTATCGCAATATGCAACCATCTTTTTCAACTGCGGCTTTGTAAAGTTTGAATAGCCCTCACGCACTTCCGCGTCTTTTGTGTTTAGAACATCATCAAATTCACTTCGGCGTTTTTTGAAAATATCAACCAATTTATTGGCATGCATTCCTTTTGCTCGATCTTGCATAATTGCAAACGGCGATGGCATGGTATTAAATTTACTGGTAACAACTTCATCAATTGCCGCTTCAAGGTCGCCTGCAATCTCCGATATCTTTTCATTCAGTCTGTCTTGAATAGACGGACCTTTATCAACAACAACTGGCGCTGGCGTATCAACAACAAATAATAAATTCTTTTTGATATACGTACGACCCTTATCACCAATATCGTTTCCATTCAATACCAAACGACACAACCATCCAACGGTCAAAATACCATTGGATGTATCAATCTTGCCTTGAATTTTATTTTTCTTAGTGTATAAATTTATATAATTTAATGCGTCCTTGGATTCTTTGTTTTGATGATACCAATTTAGTGTATGAACCAATTCCAATTTAGACATTGGTTCAGAGAATCGTGGTTCATCATCAATCCGAACTCTTGCTGGCTTTACCATCTTTTAACTCCTGAAAAGAATATTTTCTATAATCCGTCATAACAAGAATACCATCTTCGGTTTCTTGGTATGCTTTTGATATTACTCGGGCAACTTCTATCACTTCGACTTCCGTTTTGAACACATAACATTCACCAAAGGCTTCAACTACTTTATCAGTATTTAAATATTTTGACATGTCGGGCCTGTAGCCGTCAAATAAACTACCATAGTCATTCAACGGCGTTACACGGTAACCATCGCTTGTTATTAGTATGTAAGTACCTTGTGGCATTTTAATCAAACTCACTTCCTGGATCCAGACTGTAACCATAATACTCGGCCATTTTTACAACATCCTCATCCGTCATCGGAACTTCGGGGGAATCAAGCATCAAAGATTCAAATTCATTTTTTTCAAACATAATAAATTCCTAAAAAACAATTATAACAGATCCAGCTGTTGAATGCAAGCATTTTTTAACCCAGCGGCATAAATTTTTGCACAGGCAAGAATATTAAAAATTCCAACAATCTTGCCTTCGTGAACTATGGCGTACTTTTTCATTTTACGATAAAAGGTTTGTTCCAGCTACCAACGTTGACATGTGCATAGTATGCGGTATCAAAATAATCGGTTTGGGCATCCGAACGGTCGTAGTAATCGGCAGAGTACATAGCCTTCACGATTTTGGTCATCAACTCTTTGGCTTTGCCGGAGTAATGATCCTGGTACCAGTAAGGATTAACCTGTTCGTATCCAGTCGTATTGGGTTTGAAACCTTTTGATA
>Ga0114975_10000326_pt1 | contig 35776 bp, 35 predicted proteins | sample S_130626_EF_Meta_FD_87031 | JGI IMG/M metagenome (GOLD analysis project Ga0114975, IMG submission 87031) | Freshwater microbial communities from Lake Simoncouche, Canada to study carbon cycling - S_130626_EF_MetaG | ecosystem: Environmental > Aquatic > Freshwater > Lake | place: Lake...
AAAAACTGCATGCTTATTTGATCCAATGGAAGTAGCGCATTGATTAAAATTTCTGGCACCATTTGCTCCGGTGTAATTCTTTCTGCTACGGCTTTTTCAAAGGCGTCTTTAAATGCTTCTAACTTGTCAATGCTCAATGTCATCCCTGCTGCAGCAAAATGCCCGCCATAGCCTAAAAGATGTTCTCTACATGCATGTAATGCCTCGTATAAATTAAATCCTTGTACACTTCTGGCACTGCCGGAAACGATATCACCATTTTGTGTGAGTACAATGGTTGGTTTATAATGTCTTTCAATCAACCTACTTGCCACAATGCCCACCACGCCTTTATGCCAATGGGGTTGAAACACCACCGTCGATTTTTTATTTAAATGTGCTGGGTCATTTTCAATCTCTGCAAACGCTTCTTCTGAAATACTACTATCTGCTTCTCTTCTGTCTAAATTGTCTTGTTGTAATAGGGAAGCCACATCCAATGCGCCTTGGTAAGCTGTTTCAATAAAAAGCTGCACCGCTTTTTTGGCATCATCCATCCTGCCTGCTGCATTGATTCTTGGCGCAACTGCAAAAACTAAATTACTAATTCTGATTGGCCTATTTTGTTTTGCTAATTCTAACAATGCTAATATACCATGACTTGGATTGTCATTCACTTTCTCTAAACCAAAAAAGGCCATCGTCCTGTTTTCATCTGTCAATGGCACGATATCTGCAGCAATGGCTGTTGCCACAAGGTCTAAATATTGCAAATAACTTTCATCTGGTAAATTATAAGCTTGAGCAAGTGCGGTGATCAATTTAAACACTACGCCGCATCCACATAATTCTTTATAAGGATAGCCGCAATCAATTTGCTTGGCATTTAAAATTGCAATAGCTGGTGGCAAAATTGGATCGGGTAGATGGTGATCACAAATAATAAAATCAATTCCTAGTTCTTTTGCATAAGAAATTAGTTCTGTTGACTTGATACCGCAATCCACCGAAATGATTAAGCTTATTCCTGTTGCTTTTGCATGATCGATACCCATTTTTGATACGCCATATCCTTCTCTATAACGATGTGGAATATAAAAGTCAATGGTGGGGTGTATATTTTTTAAAAACTGGTACAATGTCGCAACAGAAGTGGTACCATCTACATCATAATCTCCAAAGACCATGATGGATTCATTTTGATCAAAGGCTTTGGTAATTCTTTTGACAGCTTTATCCATATCTTTCATTAACCATGGATCATGCAGGTCACTCAAAGAAGGTCTAAAAAACTGCTTTGCTTTATCAAAGTCTTCAATGCCCCTTTGTACTAATAGTTCGCATAAAATGGGATGTATTTTAAGTGCTGTCTGAAGTGCAGTCACTTTAGCCGAATCGGCCTCCAATATATTCCAGCGTTTTTCCATTAATATTTTCTGTCAGTTGTATAGCGCACTAATTCTTCCAATGCGTCTCTTGTAATGGATGGCGGAAAACTATGTAAAACAACCAATGCTTTGTCTCTGTATTCGATCATTTTTGCGTGCGCATATTCAATACCACCTAAATCTTTCACATGGTCAATAACGAACTTCACTTTACGCTTGTCATTGTTATTGTTTTTAACAATATAGATGATCTCTTTTTTTAAGGCTGGGCTACATTTTTGTAAAATATGGATTAAGGGCAGGGTTAATTTCTTCTCTTTGATATCATTCCCAGTTGGCTTACCAATCAATTCATCACCATAATCAAACAAATCGTCTTTAATTTGAAAAGCCATCCCTACGTATTCTCCAAAATCTTTCATCTTCTGTATTTGCGCTTGGTCTGTTGTGACAGAGGAAGCGCCTGCTGCACAACTTGAAGAAAGCAGACTAGCTGTTTTACCATAAATAATTTCATAGTATACAGATTCGTCGAAATTTAAATTTCTTGTTTTCTCCATTTGCAATAACTCTCCCTCACTCATTTTCTTTACAGCATCTGAGAGGATGGTTAAAACTTCAAAGTCTTTATTTTCTAGTGAAAGCAATAATCCTTTTGATAACAAATAATCGCCCACTAAAACGGCAATTTTATTTTTCCATAAAGCATTGATTGAAAAAAAGCCCCTTCTTTCCAATGCGTCGTCTACTACGTCGTCGTGCACCAATGTTGCAGTATGCAATAATTCCACCAAAGAAGCTGCACGGTAACTAGCGTCATTGATTTCACCATTCAACTTGGCAGCAAGTAAAACAAACATAGGTCGCATTTGCTTTCCCTTTCTTTTGACAATGTACTGCATGATTCGGTCTAGCAAGGAAACCCTACTTTTAACCGCCTCTTTGAAATGCATTTCAAAAAGTGCTAATTCTTTACCAATGATTTTTTTTGCTAATTCCATTTACGGATGCAATTTAACTTGTATTTAGGGAAGCAATGTGTTTTTTTTAGCTTGATTTAAGCAAGCATATCAAAGTGGAGCGCCCCAAAATTTTGTAAGGAGGATAGCTTTAGATCTGCTGCTGCCCAATGCTCTTGTTTTAGTGCATCTGCAGCTGGAACTACCACGCAGGTCATCCTTGCTGCCTTGGCTGCTAACATGCCATAAAAAGAATCTTCGAAACAGATGCATGCAAGCGGTGATATATGAAGGGCATTTGCGCAATCCAAATATACCTGAGGATGCGGCTTTGCATAGGGAAGATTTTGTGCTGAACAACTTGCATGAATCAGGCTGCGAATACCAAGCTTATCTTTTACCCACTCAATCAATGCGATAGGAGATGAGGTGGCAAGCCCAATTTTGAATTCCTTTGCTAAAAAAAACTGAAAAATATGTTCTACGCCTGGCATCAAAGTGGCTTCTTTGTCTATATATAACATGGCTTGATCAATCACTCTTTGTTCGGCTCTTTCATATTCTGTGGATGGGATTTTATACGCATGCAACCAATGTGCTACAAATTCTTTTGATCTAAGTCCGGTTGTAGTGGCATATTGCGCTTCTGTCAAACTGATACCGTATTGTCTAAAGATTTCAGCGGCTGCTTTATTCCAAAGCGGCTCACTATTGATTAATAAACCATCTATATCAAATATTACGGCAGCTTTTTTCATTGATTAAAGATACAAATTGTTGTTTAAACAGGGCAAGTCTATTATAATAATATGTAGTATATTGCGAATCAAATTAGTAGCTTAAACATGCGTGTACTTGATTATTTAAAGCAAATAAGAATTTTTCGTTCCATCATTTATGGAATCGTAGGATTGTTTACCTATCCTGGGCTTGCTTTATTTAATGAAATGAAGATTGAGGGCACGGAGCATCTAGAAGACTTGCCCAAACAGAATGTCCTTTTTGTGAGCAATCACCAAACTTATTTTGCTGACGTGATCACTTTTGTACATATTTTTTGTGCGGTTAAATGGAGAAAGTTTAATCGTTTAGGCATCCCTTATTATTTGTTGAATCCATTTACCAATGTGTACTTTATTGCAGCCGAGGAAACAATGAATGATAACTGGATTTCAAAATTATTTAAACTAGGTGGTGCATTGACTGTGAAGAGAACTTGGAGGGCAGAGGGAAAAGATGTCGAAAGACAAAGAGATGTAGTAGATACACAAAAAATTGATAAAGCATTAGCAAAAAGTTGGGTGATTACTTTTCCGCAAGGCACTACAAAACCATTCGCACCAGGCAGAAAAGGAACTGCGCATATTATTAAGAACAATCATCCCATTGTGATTCCAGTAGTGATCAATGGATTTTGGCGTGCGTTTACAAAAAAAGGGCTGACGTATAAAAAAGTAGGTACGCCGCTGACCATAAGATTCAAAGCGCCTTTAGTGATTGATTATACCAGTTCTGTGGAACAAATTTTAGACCAAGTAATGGACGCCATTGAGCAAAGTAAGGACTACATGCTTAAAGGGAAACACCACGCGATGAAAGTGGTTGAAAACAAAGTGTAGAAAGCCAAAAATTCTTAATCCCCCTCTTCTTTTATAAACAATGCCTTTAATTCAGTGGCATCGTCGGGCTTCATCTTCCCTGCAAGGATCAAACGTAATTGTCTTCTTCTTAATGCACTTGCATAATATTTTTTTTCCTCTTCTGTTTCTGCAATAATTTCTGGCACTTTCATTGGTTGCTTTTTATCGTCTAATGCCACAAAAGTAAAGTAGGCTTCATTGCTTAAAACCCTTGTTTGCGCAATGATGTTTTGATTCCAAACTTTCAAATGAATTTCCATTGATGTGGTAAACGCTCTTGTCACTTTTGCTTCTATACAAATGACGTTGCCTAATTTAATGGGTGTCTTAAAACTAATATTATCCACCGATGCAGTCATAGCCGCAGAATTACAATGTTTAGCTGCAGATAGGTAAGCCGCAATGTCCATCCAATACATGAGCTTGCCTCCCATTAGATCACCATGGGTGTTGGTATCATTGGGTAATACCAATTCGTTCATTGTCGTGTAAGTTGCAGATGCTGTTTTTGCTTCCATAAAATCAATTAGTTTATAATTGAATACGAAGGTACAACTATCCTATGTACTAGTTCACTAGATCGTACAAGATTCCAAATTGCGTAAATAGGCCGGGTCTACTTCGGCACCGATGCCAGGCGTTTCGCCAATACTTAAGTGCATACCATTGAATTGAACACCTCCAATCACAGGATCTATTGTATGTCCAATTAAACAAGTGTCCATATCGTAAAAATGCACATTGTCCATGGCCATCGCAAAATGCATTTTGGCACTTAATGCCACCCTGCTTTCCAGCATACCACCCATCATACATGGAATATTGTTGGCTTTTGCGATAGCATGAATTTTAATGGCTTCTTGGATACCGCCACTTTTAGAGAATTTAATATTGATGGAATGACATGCTTTATTTGCAATAAGTTTTCGGGCATCATGATGGGTAAATACCGATTCGTCGGCCATGATTTTTACGGGTGACTTGGCGCAAAGCGCAGGCAGGTAATCATCATAGTATTTATGCATGGGCTGTTCGCAAAATTCAATTTCATAAGGTGCTAGTTGAGTAAGCACTTCCAAGGCATCCTCCTTTGCCCATCCTTGGTTGGCATCTATTCTGATTTTAATTGTTGGTCCAATGGCTGTTCTAATTTGTCTGATGCGCTCCACATCCTCCTTAGGTGCTTTTCCTAATTTCACTTTAATCATGCGCACACCTTTTTCAACAAATTCAATCGCCTGTGCTGCCATTTCCTCAGGCTTGCCAATACCAATCGTTAAATCTGATTCAATTGGTTTTTGGTGCCCTCCTAAAAATTGATAAAGGGGTTGGTTAGCTGCTTTAGCCGCGATATCATATAAGGCTAAATCAAAAGCACTTTTGGCAGTATTATTACCAGCAATGACAAGGTCTAGTTCTTTTAAACGAGCTGGAATATCCAATGGGTCTTTCCCTTTCCAGAATTGTGCAAAATCTTTGGCATTGTTATAGCAGCTTAATTGTGTTTCTCCAACAATCATTGGGAAGGCCGAACATTCTCCAATGCCAGTGATGCCTTGGTCTGTTTTTATTTGAATTAAAACATTTTGTGCAAATTCCATGGTCCCCGTTGCAATGGTGAAAGGAATCATGGGAATTTTAAACTGGTAAATGGTCGTTTCTATGATTTTCATAATGGGCATAAATATACTTATTTTGAACAATTTCCTTCAACTGATTGTTATGATAAAAATCAATCGATATGGAAGGGTTAAAGCAAAAGAAAGTATTGTTATTGGGCGCGACAGGGGGCATTGGTGCACAACTAGCTAGTTTATTACATGGGAGTGGGGCACAATTGTGGTTGGCAGGCAGAGACGCCAATAAACTCAATCAACTGGCTGCAGATTTAAGCCTAGGTTCAGATCGATTTTTTCAAGTGGATTTAGCAGATACGAACGCAGTTCAAGCATTTACCAATCATTTAAGAACCTTAGACTTTGCATTTGATATTTTTATCAATGCAGCAGGGATAGGCATCATCAAATCATTTGATAAATTAACAACTGCAGAAATGCAGACTTCTTTTCAGGTGAATACACTAAGTAGTTTTGAAACCATTCAAGCCATTTTGCCTAAAATGATGGAGCTCAAAAAAGGCTTGATCATTAATATCCCAGGTATTTTAGGTAAAGTACCCATGGCGGGCGCAGCAGCTTATTGCGCAAGTAAATATGCATTGGTCGGCATGATGCATTCTTTGAGAGAAGAACTTAAACGCACAGAAATTAGAATTACACAATTGTATTTAGGCGGCGTAGATTCTCCATTCTGGGATACGATAGATTTAAGAGTACAAAGAGATAAGATGGTGGTGGCAGAAGAAGCTGCTAGGGCCATTTGGTTTTTATGTCAACAACCAAGCTCTGGTGTGGTGAGTGAAATGGTGTTACAACCCTTTAATCACCAAGCGATTTAAACTTTGTTAAGTAGCAAATAGTCCCGATATTTGCTATACGAATGAACGTTAGCATGAACCTATCTTTAAATAATACACAGAACGCTTTTGCGTACAAGTCGAACACAGATTTAAACAAAGCAAAGTGGCTTTTTACAGTCATACAGAATCCTTGGATTGTTTCTTTGGGTACTCGATTTACGCCAATCTTAATGAAGTCTGGCTTGCCTATCAATGGAATCATTCGCAATACTATTTTTAATCAATTTGTTGGAGGAGAAACATTAGAGGAGTCTGCAAGAGTCACTAAAATGTTGGGTTCATATGGTGTTCAAGTGATCCTAGATTATGGCGTCGAAGCAAAAGAAGGAGATGCAAGTTTTGATGAAGTGACGGAACAATTTATTAAAGCAGTTGAATTTGCTGCAACACAAGACAATGTGCCTTTTATTAGTGTGAAATTAACTGGTTTATCGAGCATGCATTTGTTGGAGCGTTTGAATGAAGCACCGAGATTAAGAAGTGGCATTCATGATAGTGAATCAGATGATGCTGCATGGAATCGACTCAAAGAAAGAATGTATGCCATTTGCGATGTGGCAGCAACACATGGTATTGGTATTTTAATTGATGCCGAAGAAACTTGGATTCAAGACCCTATTGATCGCTTGGCGATTGAATTAATGGGCGTCTACAATAAAGAAAAAGTGATCGTTTATAATACCTATCAGTTATACAGATCGGATCGTTTAAACTTTTTAAAGATTTCTCATAAAATTGCAGCTGAAGGTCATTTTATCTTAGGAGCTAAATTGGTGCGCGGTGCGTATATGGAAAAAGAAAGAGCAAGAGCAGAAGCAATGGGCTATCTATCACCAATACAAGTAGACAAGTCTGCTACTGATGCCGATTTTGATGCAGGGGTTGAATTTTGTTTAGCACATCTAGACAATACTGCTTTAATAGTGGCATCTCACAATGAAGTGAGTAATTTGAAATGTGCTCAAATGATGCAGGATAAAGGCTTACCTAATAATCATCCTCGTATTCACTTTTCTCAACTCTATGGCATGAGCGATCATATTAGTTTTAATATGGCTTCGGAAGGCTATCAAGTCAGCAAATATTTACCATTTGGTCCATTGCAGGATGTCATTCCATATTTAATGCGCAGGGCACAGGAAAATTCAAGCGTGAATGGCCAGACCAATAGAGAATTGCTATTGATCAGACAGGAAATTGCCAGAAGAAAAGCAAAATAATCTACTATTTTACGCCCCAAGTTGTAAATTGCAGCATGCAACAATATTTACAATTAGTCCAACATATTATTGATCATGGGACCGAAAAAACAGATCGTACCGGCACAGGTACTAAAAGCTGTTTTGGTTATCAAATGCGTTTTAATTTAGCCGAAGGTTTTCCTTTGGTGACGACTAAAAAATTGCATTTAAAAAGTATCATCCATGAATTACTATGGTTTTTAAAAGGAGATACCAATATCCATTATTTAAAAGAGCATGGGGTGCGTATATGGGATGAGTGGGCAGATGAAAATGGAGATCTAGGACCAGTCTATGGGAAGCAATGGAGAAGTTGGGAAGCGCCCAACGGCGTTGTGATTGATCAAATTTCAGAATTAATTGAGCAAATAAAAAAAACACCAGATAGTAGAAGATTAATAGTAAGTGCTTGGAATGTGGGAGACTTATCCAAGATGGCTTTGATGCCTTGTCATAATATGTTTCAATTTTATGTGGCGGATGGCAAATTAAGTTGTCAACTCTATCAAAGAAGTGCAGACGTATTTTTGGGGGTGCCTTTTAATATCGCATCTTATGCATTGTTAACCATGATGATTGCACAGGTTTGTGATTTAGAATATGGTGATTTTGTACACAGCTTTGGAGATGTACATTTATACAATAACCATATGGAGCAGGCGAATTTGCAATTAAGCAGAACACCTTTTCCGCTTCCGACAATGAAGATCAATCCAGCGGTAAAAGATATTTTTGCTTTCCAGTTTGAAGATTTTACTTTAGAAAATTACGAATGTCATCCTGGTATTAAAGCCCCAGTGGCAGTTTAATTAAAACCTTATGAAAGTATCCTTAGTTGTAGCAGCATCCGATAACCATATGATTGGCAAAGACAATCAATTGCTATGGCATCTGCCTAAGGATATGAAATTTTTTAAAGATACCACTTGGGCGATGCCTGTGATCATGGGGCGAAAAACTTTTGAATCATTGGGACAACGTGTTTTACCAGGAAGGTTGAATATTATTTTAAGTAAACAAGTTGGACTTAGCTTTGATCAAACCGAGGTCGTAGGATCAATTGCAGAAGCCATTGCATTGGCGGAACGTGAAAATTATGCAGAAGTATTTGTGATTGGTGGTGGTCAGATTTATCAAGAGGCGATGTCGATTGCAGATACCATTTATATGACCAGGGTGCATACACAAATTGAGGGAGATACTTTATTCCCAGTGATGGATGCACAATGGGCATTGGAATATAGCTTTCCTAATGCAGCAGATGAAAAACATGCTTATGCATTTGACTTTGAATGCTGGAAAAGGAAATAAATTCAATGCGTTATTCTACTCCAACTCTCTGTCTCAAATACCTTCAATATCATTGGGTAGCTTCAAATTCAAAAGGGCATGGGATTCATTCGCCATTTGTATTCCAAATCATTAAAGACATTTTGAATGCAAAAACTACATTAACGGAAATTGAAAAAACGACTCCTGCTGTAAAAAAAATACTTGATAAAATTGAAGCTACAGGTTCAAGTGCGCTTGCTCCAAAAATTAAAATAGTGATTGCGCGATTATTGCAATGGTTGAATCCATTGACGGCTTCGGTAACAGGGGGCAATCAGCAATTTGAACCCGATACTGCAACGCATACAAATAAGACAATTGAATCTGTTGAAAAAATTGATTTTGCATTTATAGGTGAAGGGCAGGATGCATCCACAATCCTTCACAATGCCAATCTCTTAATAGATAACATGCATCCAAATGCATGGGTGATCCTGCATCAAATACATGCCGATGCAGATATGGAAACTGCTTGGAATGCATTAAAAAAACATTCGAATATTAGATTGTCTATAGATTTGTTTACTATTGGCATCCTGTTTTGCAGAAAAGCACAAAAAGAACAAGAACATTTTATCATTCGTTATTAATACTATTCATTGTTACCAGAAAAATTCATAGCATCCTTAGCAGGTCTTCCTGGATTTGACAAAGCAGCTTTTGTGGAGACCCACCAGGTGCCTGCAGATTTTACTGCAGTTAGAATGAATCAGTATAAGCCTTTCGACCATGCAGCACATCCATTCATGCATGCAATGACACCTGTGGATTGGTGTTTGGAAGGCTTTTATTTAAATGGTAGACCAAGTTTTGTAGTGGATCCTTTATGGCATGCGGGTGCTTATTATGTGCAAGAAGCAAGTAGTATGTTTTTGCATACCATCATTAGCCAACTAGCAGATACTGAAAAATATTATAAAGTTTTAGACCTCTGTGCCGCACCTGGCGGAAAAACAACTTTGTTGGCCAATTATTTTAAAAATGGATTGGTGGTAGCCAATGAAACCATTAAATCCAGGAATGCCATTTTAGAAGAAAATTGCATTCGCTGGGGGAGCGATCATATTGTAGTGACACAAAATGATCCAAGTCATTTTAAAGCCCTCCCTAATTTTTTTGATTTTATTATTGCAGACGCACCATGCAGTGGAAGTGGTATGTTCAGAAAAGATCCACAAGCCATCAAAGAATGGAGCGAAGAAAATGTATTGCATTGTAGTCAAAGACAAACCCGCATTATAGAAGAAAGCATTACCGCATTGCAAGAAGGCGGGTATTATATTTATTCCACCTGCTCATATTCATTCGAAGAAGATGAACAGATCATGGATTATATTGCATCATTGGATGGGATGACATCTGTAAATATCCAACTGCCCTCCTCGTCTCCAATTGTAACTACTTATAGTCCTACACATCAGGCGCAAGGTTTTAGGTTTTACCCGGATAAAATAAAAGGGGAAGGATTTTTTATTGCCGTTTTTCAAAAACAAAAAGCAGCTTATACGAGTTCCTTTTCAACGCCTTTTCAATTCACTTTATTACCCAAAAAAGAAGCAGTTAATTTAGCGGCTATCTATACATTGCCAGAGCAGATGATCTGCATTCAACATGCAGAGGAGTTGATTGCATTACCAACACATTGTTATGCCGATTTGCAAACCATTAGGGCGCATTTATATGTGAAGAAAATGGGGATGCGCATTGGTGTGCTTAAGGGTGCTGACTTGGTCCCTGCCCATGATTTAGTCATGAGTCAATGGACTAAAATGCCATATGAAACCATTGAGGTCGACTTGAATGATGCCCTACAATTTCTCCGAAGAGCCAATTTTCAATTAGACGGCCCCAAGGGTTGGCATAGTATTAGTTATATGAATTGCCGTTTAGGCTGGGTTAAAATACTACCCAATCGATTAAATAATTATTACCCAAATACTTGGAGAATATTGAATTACTGATAATTATAAATTACAAATTATTTTAATAAGTAATTTTATATCTTTTTTTGCATTTAGATTTTGTAAATTTGTCCTCCTTGAAGAAGTTCATTTTATACCTGATTCTAGCTTTTGGACTATTTAGCCAAACGGATGCCACTGGAGCAAAGGGTAAAACTGTGGCTAAAAAGGGACAGACCACTAAAAAGGCAACGACCAAAAAAAAGCCGACTAGCAAATATTCTAAGTCCAAGAAAGGCAGCAAAAAGAAATCTAGCAAGCACTCGAAATCAAAAAAGCGCAATTCAAAATCAAAGAAATCAGTGGCTAAAGTAGCACCTGTGGTTAGAACTGCTCAATGGCAAATGATTGCTCAAAACAAAGAACAATCAAGAATAAAAGATAGCGTTCAGAAAACAAATTTAGTACAAGAAAGTACAACTGTAAATGAAGGTTATTTTGCAAGCTTTTTCTCTTATCAAAAAAAAGCAGCTACTTTTCAAACTTTAAACGGAACAGCTGCAGTATTTAAAAGTATGAGTGGTTGGAAGGATAATAAATTTTACATTTTAACCAATGAATTACCTGTTGGTACGATTGTTAGAATTACCACTTCTGATTTAAAAAGTATTTGTGCTAAAGTGATCAATGCATTACCTGAAGTAGGCAATGCCATTCAGTATCGACTAAATGATGCTGCTGCTGCTATTTTAGGCGTGACCAATAAGACCTTTCAAGTGTCTGTGACTTATTAATTATTTACAAACCTATTTATGAAATTAAAATGCCTTGTTAGTTTGTTATTTTTAACAACTACGATAATGAGTTGCGCTCAAAATAACCCATCCGGCCAAGCCAATACTAACAGCACTTCAATTGAATTAACAATCAGTACAACTGCTTTTAGTAAAGCGATTGCTCAAAATGGGGCACAAATTCTAGATGTGCGCACTGCTAGTGAATACCAGTCTGGTCATATTGCGAATGCATTACAAGCGAATTGGTTGGATCCTAAAGAATTTAAAAACAGAACACAACATTTAGATAAGTCTAAAACAATTTATATCTATTGCCAATCTGGAGGAAGAAGTGCTTCTGCGCAAACTGCTTTAATGCAAGATGGATTCAAAGTGGTGAATTTAGAAGGCGGGATGAGTAATTGGAAAATGCAACAAATGCCGGTGGAAGGTGCTGGTAATGTGGTGCAAATGCGTGTAGTCGATTTTAAAAAGCTTATTGCATCGAATGAATATGTCTTAGTGGATATTGGCGCCATTTGGTGCCCTCCTTGCAGAAAGATGCAACCTGTCATGGATGCCTTAAAACAAACGCCTCCTAAGCCTTTTTATTTTTTAGCAGTCGATGGTGGTCAAGATATCGATGTGATGAAATCGGTGAAGGCGGATGATCTTCCTACTTTTATTTTATTTAAAAACGGCGTAGAAGTGTGGAGAAAAGTGGGTGTTGCGCCAAAAGAAGATTTTATAAAAGCTTTTTATAGCCTCTAAGAAAATCTGTAATTGGCATTCTTTTTTTGCCTTCCCATTGGATATCGTTCAATTGAATGTACCCATCACTGCAAGCAAATCTTGCATAAGTCTTTCCGTCGGTCACAAAACTGCCAATAGGCTCTTTTGGAGTTTCATGTAGGATAGATGTGCTGAATAATTTTACAATCTTACCATCCACTTTAGTTAAGGCACCAGGGAAGGGAGCTAGTCCTCGAATTAAATTATGAATTAGTGCAACAGGCTGCTGCCAATCGATTTGACAATCCTTTGTAAATATTTTTGGGGCATGTAAAATAGCTAGGGTTTCTTCCTGCGGCTTGGCTTGAATGGTATCAGCAATTAATCCATTTAAAGTTGTTACAAGCGTTTGCGCTCCAACTTCCATCATGGTATCATGTAATTCGCCTGCGGTCATTTCGGGACTGATAACAATGCGTTCTTGCAATAAGATGTCTCCAGTATCAATCGCATGTTGTAACCTAAAAGTGGTCACGCCAGTTTCTTTTTCACCATTGATGATGGCCCAATTGATGGGTGCTGCACCTCTGTATTTTGGTAGTAAAGAACCATGCACATTGAGGGTGCCCATTGCCGGGTAGGACCAAATTGTTTCTGGTAACATTCTAAATGCCACTACAATTTGAATATCTGGTTGCCATGCTTGAATTTGTGCAAAAAATTCGGGTGATTTTAATTTTTCTGGTTGTGCAATTGGTAGTTGATGTTCAAGTGCAAATTGTTTCACTGCACTTTGTTGTAATTGCATGCCTCTTCCAGCCGGCTTGTCTGGTGCGGTGACAACACCGACCACATTCATCTTAGCATCTAGAAGTGCTTTCAATGACGCGACAGCAAAACTGGGGGTCCCCATAAAGACTATTTTTGGACTGGCATTCATCTTGCAAAGTTAACTAGAATTTACTACTTTTGCCCTTTGCACCCTAAGTGCTTTATTTAAAAAAAACAATATGCAACAAGTAAAAAATGGGGATACCATTCAAGTGCATTACCACGGTAAATTAACGTCTGGTGAAACATTTGACTCTTCTGAAGGAAGAGCCCCTCTGGAATTTGAAGTTGGGTCAGGTATGGTCATTCCTGGTTTTGATAATGGGGTTTTAGAAATGACAGTAGGAGAAAAGAAAACAATTCATATTCCTTTTATGGAAGCATATGGTCCTAAACAACCAGAAATGATTGTTGAATTTCCAAAAACTCAGTTCCCTGCAGATTTAAATCCTGAAATTGGAATGGCTTTAACAATGAATAATGGTCAAGGTCAACAATTTCAAGTGACAGTAGTAGAAGTGAAAGAGGAAGTGGTTGTATTAGATGCAAACCATAGTCTTGCTGGTCAAGATTTAACTTTCGATCTTGAATTGGTTGGCATTACACCAAAGTCTACCATCATCATGCCTTAATAATAGGTTAAAGATTTTTAAAAAAAGGCATTCCGTTGATTTGGGATGCCTTTTTTAATACCTTCACACAGCAAAATATAATCTATGGAATGGAATGCGTTTGGAGTGGCTGAAAGACTGATGCGGTATGTGCAAATAGATACACAAAGTGATCCAAATAGTCTTAGTTTTCCTTCGACCGAAAAGCAAAAGAATTTATCTACATTATTACTTCAAGAATTGCTAGCCATAGGTTTAGTGGATGCCACCATGGATACCAATGGGTATGTGATGGCCACGATTCCTGCAACCATTGAACAAGAAAAATTAGATGCATTAAAATTACCGGTGATTTGTTTTTGTGCACATGTGGACACAGCACCTGATTGCAGCGGCACCCATGTAAAGCCGATTTTGCACCAACAATATAATGGCGCACCTATTGTCCTTCCGGATGATCCTTCTCAAATCATAACGGTCGAAAAATATCCTTATTTAAAAAACTTCATTGGGAAGGAAATTATTACAGCAAGTGGCAAAACCTTATTGGGAGCGGATGACAAGGCGGGGGTAGCCATTATAGTAAGTTTCGCTGCATATTTAATGCAACATCCATCCATCCAACACGGCCCAATCAAAATCTTATTTACACCCGATGAAGAAGTGGGTAGGGGCGCTGATTTCATTGAATTTAAAAAATTGAATGCTGATGTTGGATTTACATTAGATGGAGGTGCATTAGGATGCTTTGAAATGGAAAGCTTTAGCGCAGATCAACTCATTTTAACCATTGATGGCGTGATGGCGCATCCTGGTTCAGCAAAAGGCGTGATGCAAAATGCGATTAAAATTGCTGCAGATATCATTGCTGCATTACCAAGAGATCAGTGGTGCCCTGAACATACCGAAGGGAAAGCAGGTTTTGTACATCCTACCAATATCCAAGGTGGTGCAGAGCAAGTACAAATTGAATTTTTAATTCGTGATTTTGAGACAGCTAATTTGGCGATGTATGAGCAAAGGATTTTGGAAATTGCAGAGCAAGTCATTCATGAAAATACAAATTACAATCAATCAGCAGTGCAGATTCAAGTGAAGCAGCAATATCGTAATATGAAAGAAGTGATTGATCAGTATCCTGAAATGGTCCAATTAGCACTTGATGCTTACAAAAAAGCAGGCATCCAACCTGTCATTGAACCCATTCGTGGCGGAACAGATGGGAGTAGGATGAGTTTTATGGGATTGCCCACTGCTAATATCTTTACAGGCATGCAAGCGATTCATAGTAAGCATGAATGGGTGGGGGTTGCAGATATGCAACAAGCTGTGCAAGTATTAGCCTATATGGTAGAAATAAATTAACTTTAAATATAAATTTAAATGCTATGTTGATTTTGTTACAAGTGCCAGATGCTAAAATTTCTTTATTTAGTTTATTAGGGAAAGGTGGATGGATTATGTATCCATTGTATGCCTTATTGGTGATTGCAATTTATGTATTCATAGAAAGATTTTTAGCGATCAAAAAAGCAGGACAGTCAGATCCTCAATTCATGAAAATGATCAAGGACCATATTTTGTCTGGTAATGTTGCTGCCGCAAAAGCACTTGCTAAAAACACCTACAATCCTGTGGCGAATATGATAGAGAAGGGCATCATGCGCATTGGCAAACCAATTGATGCGATTGAAAAAAGCATGGAAAATGTAGGCAAGTTAGAAATGTATTCTATGGAGCGCAATTTGAATATCCTATCATTGGTATCTGGCATCGCGCCTATGTTTGGATTCTTAGGAACGATTATTGGAATGGTGCAATTATTTTATGGCATTGCATCTACGGGCGAATATACTTTGAACACCATTGCTGGCGGTATCTATACTAAAATGATTACCTCTGCAACCGGTTTAATCATTGGATTAATCGCTTATGTTGGACATAATTTTTTATCTACTCAAATAGATAAGACGGCGAATAAAATGGAAAGAGCTAGTGCAGATTTTTTAGATATTTTACAAGAACCAACACAAGCTTAATCTACCTGCTATGAATCTTAGAAATCGTTTAAGACATCATCCAGAAGTGCATACAGGTGCATTGAATGACATCTTATTTATTTTATTATTGTTCTTTTTGATTGTATCTACTTTGGCAAATCCAAATGTGATCAAAGTATCTAATCCTAAAGCAGCGAGTGATACCAAGGCCAAACAAACTGTGGTGGTAACCATTGATAAAGACCAAAATTTATTCATTGGATCAGCCCCTGTAAGTTTAGATGCCTTATCAAGTCAATTACAAATTTTCTTAGCTAAAGAAACGGATAAGCCTTCTGTAGTCATCAATGGAGATAGTGTAGCAAATTTAGGCGTAACAATACAAGTGATGCAAATCATCAAAGCACTTGGAGCAACGCCAGTGGTGGCAGTCAATGCTGCACAGTAAAAGTCCATGTAATAAATTAGTATTTCTACCAGCGTAGTTTATCTTGGCTTCAAACTTGCGCGAATCATTCTGTCTTTGCCAAATAAGTCGGTCCTTAGTTCGGCATGAAAATGCATATCGTCTAATAGCGCAATCATGGCATCCCCTTGATCATAATGAATTTCAAAAAACAATTGACCATTTGAACTTAAATGTAATTTTGCAAGTCTTGCAATTGCTTTATAAAATACCAAGGGATCTTCGTCTGGCACAAATAAAGCAATATTGGGTTCGTGATCGGTCACTTGCAATTCCATATTTTTCATTTCCTGCATTGGGATATAGGGCGGGTTACTTACAATCACATCATATTGGCCTGGTAAAAAAGCGGTATTCAAAATATCCAATGCTATAAATTCAATATCGGCTTTAAGAGCTGCTGCGTTGGCTGCTGCTATTTTTATTGCACTTGTGCTAATATCTATTGCCGAAACGATTGCCTCGGGTAATGCTTTTTTGATTGCAATGGCAATACAGCCAGAACCTGTGCCTATATCTAATATGCGCAAAGCCTTTCCTTTGATAGCTGCATATTCAATCACCCAGTCTACTAATTCTTCGGTTTCTGGACGGGGAATCAATACTTGATCGTTTACAATATAGGGCTCGCCCATAAACCAAGCTTTGCCAGTGATATATTGAATGGGTCTTCCTGCTAAAAGTGCTTCTGCTGCTGTTTCAAAATCCAATTGTTGTGCTGCAGATATGGAATTGTCTTTGTGTATTACCTGTTGAACTTGGTCCCAGCCCGTAACATGTTCAATTAAAATAGAAAGGATTGGACCAAGTTCAACACTTTCGAATTGACCTGCTAACTGTTTTTTCAAGACTTGCTTGATATCGTTTAGACGCATACTGCAATGTTACAAATGATTCATCATTATGAACTAGCTTTGTGTAAATTTAGACTCATTATTTTTTGAATGGATCCTTTTTACTACTATACGATCGAACAGCCTTCCATGGCGGAATTCAAAGATAGGGGTAGTAAATTTTTGGCTTTTGCCTATCCAGCTAAAGATATTGATACCTGCAAAAAGCTATTAGCACAACTTAAAAAAGAACATGGTAAAGCAGTGCACCACTGCTTGGCGTATCGACTAGGCGTAGATGGGTCCACTTTTAGAGTAAGTGATGATGGTGAGCCTGCTGGGTCTGCAGGTAGGCCAATACTGGGGCAAATTGATAGTAAAGAACTCACCAATGTATTTGTGGTGGTGGTGCGTTATTTTGGAGGTACTTTATTAGGTATTCCAGGACTGATCAATGCCTATAAAACAGCCACAGCTTTGGCTTTACAACTTTCACCCATCATTAAGAAGCCAATTGAAATTCCTTATGAGCTTAATTTTGATTACCATCAAATGAATGAAGTAATGATGTTAGTCAAACATTACAATTGTTCCGTAGTAGAGCAAACTGCACAATTATTTATACAGCTTCATATTGGCATACCCAAGAATAGATTGGATGAAGTGCTTGAAAAGCTCGGCACTTTAAGAGAAGTGAGTTTTAAGACAACCTTAAAGTTGGACTAGTTTATTTCTGGTAGCTATAAAAACCTTCGCCAGTTTTGATGCCTAATTTTCCGTCTTCCACCATCTTCGTTAATAATGCAGCAGGCTTGTATTTGCTATTTTGAAAACCAGCCTCCATGATTTCTAAAATGTTTTTACAAACATCTAGGCCAATATAATCTGCTAATTGCAAAGGTCCCATTGGATGGGCCATGCCTAATTTCATAATTTGATCAATTGTAGCTGCATCACTAATACCTTCTTCGAAAGCGAGTATCGCTTCGTTGATCATGGGCATTAAAATTCTGTTGGCAATAAATCCTGGCGCATCTTTTACAACACAAGGAATTTTTCCAATGGTGGTAGTTAAGGATACAATAGCATCTGTCACTTGGGAACTAGTGGCTTTGCCATTGATAATCTCTACCAATTTCATCACGGGTACTGGGTTCATAAAATGCATCCCAATTACATTGCCTGGCTTTTGAGTTGCTTCCGCTAATTGCGTGATAGAAATAGAAGAAGTATTGCTTGCTAAAATACAAGCAGGACTAGTGTATTGGTCCATCTCTGTAAAAATAGCATTTTTGATCTTGCTGTTTTCTGTTGCGGCTTCAATGACTAAGTCACGGTCGTGCACGCCTTCTTTAAGATTAGTGAAACAAGTAATTTTTGCAAGGGTTGTTTCTTTATCGTTTGCTTGGATGATTGCTTTAGCAACTTGGCGATCCAAGTTTTTTGCAATTGTTTGCATTGCTTTATCAAGTGCTGCAGACTGCGTATCTATTAAATTAACATCAAAGCCATTTTGTGCAAATACATGTGCAATACCATTTCCCATTGTTCCTGCTCCAATCACTGCAATCTTTTTCATCTATTTATTTTTTGATTTATAATCACCACGTTTCCACGAATTAATAAAACTTCTCCATGCGCTTGGGTTTAAAATATTCATAGGTGGTAATTGTCCTGAATAATAATACCTTGAAGCTTGGTTTTGTAATGCTGCGCCCACTGCTTCTTTACCATCTCTTGGCAAGCTGGATAAAATAATTCTTTTTTGTGCTGGGCTTGTATTTTTTCTTGCAGTTTCATATAGGTCGTCATCTACTTTAGAGTTGACAAAGTCTCTTTCAAACTGCGCACGAGTAGGTCTTGGTTTTAAAATCGTTGCTGGTAAAAAATTGGTATCGTTGACCATTAATTGAATCACACTGTATTCATTGCCTACTAAATTTGAAGGAATGACGATATTTCTATTTTTAAAGCCAACACAACTGAAAGTGATGGTTTCGCCTTTATTAACTGCGATAGAAAAAACGCCATCGTTATTGGTGATCGTACCTCTGCCTTTTTTATTCACTACAATACTCGCTAAAGGGATCGCCTTTAAACTATCTGCAGTCATCACTACACCATACAATTGGACAACAGAGTCTCTATAAATATCCACTGTCTGAGCATTTAACTGTGATGACATCAGTGAAAAAAGGATCAATAAAGGCAGGATCAGTTTCTTTTTCATGTAGCAGCAAATTTACGCCTCAATGTTCAGAAATGGCGTACTTTTTTTGTTTCGAAATGGGTAGTTTTTTTAAAATAGACCCTATTTTAAGCCTTTTAAAAGGGCAAAATAAGCGCTATGAACGTTAACTTTGCCGGGATTAAATATTTTAACAAAAACTTTCAGAATGACAACGGAGGAAATACTAAAAGCATTGAGTAATGTGCAAGAGCCAGACCTGGGAAAAGACTTAGTGACATTGAATATGATACAGGATGTAAAAATAGATGGTGATGCTGTTAGCTTTACGATTGTTTTAACCACGCCTGCTTGTCCAATGAAAGATTTGATGAAAAACGCTTCTGAAAATGCCATTAAATTATTGGTGAATCCAAAAGCACAGGTACAAGTCAATTTCACGTCCAATACAACTTCATTGAGAAGAGACGAAAAATCGGTTTTGTCAAAAGTAAAAAATATCATTGCCGTAGTGAGTGGAAAAGGTGGGGTAGGTAAAAGTACCGTTGCTGCTAACCTGGCTTTGGCCTTGTCTGAAGGTGGTGCAAAAGTAGGTTTGATGGACGCAGATATTTATGGGCCTAGTGTGCCTATCATGTTTGGTGTGAGAGGACAAAGACCATTGATGAAAGACGAAGGAGGAAAAGGGGTGATCATACCTTTAGATCAATACGGTATTAAGATAATGAGTATTGGATTATTGGTGGATGAAAAAGATGCCGTGGTTTGGAGAGGTCCTATGGCAAGCAGTGCTATTCGACAATTCATTACCGATGTGGATTGGGGCGAGCTCGACTATTTAGTGATTGATATGCCACCTGGTACAGGCGATATTCATTTGACGATTATGCAAACAGTTCCTGTGACTGGTGTAGTGATTGTAACAACACCACAGCAAGTGGCTTTAGCAGATGCAAAAAAAGCCATCGCAATGTTTGGTCAAGCAAATGTGAATGTGCCCATTATTGGATTGGTAGAAAACATGGCTTATTTCACACCAGCAGAATTACCTGAAAATAAATATTATTTATTTGGAAAAGAAGGAGGCCTTAAATTGGCTTCTGAATATGACTTGTCCTTTTTGGGTCAAATTCCTTTGGTACAAAGTATTAGAGAAGGTGGAGACGAAGGGGTGCCAGCAATGGTAGGACAAGATACAGTCTCAAAAGATGCATTCAGAACTTTTGTGGGCAATGCAGTAAGACAAATCGCCATCCGAAATGCAAATTTACCTAAAACAGCCACCATCACAGTAGCGCCCTAATGGAAAAGAAAATCATCATAGCGATTGACGGCTTTTCATCTTGTGGAAAGAGCACCCTTGCCAAAGCAATGGCCAAGGCATTGGAATATGTTTTTGTGGATACAGGTGCTATGTACCGTGCAATCGCATTGTATTTTTTAAGAAACAATATAGCATTTAACGATACAGCTGCTCAAGATGCATTGCATGCCATTGAATTAAGATTTAAATACAATAATGTAAGTCAGAAATCTGATATGTATTTGAATGGTGAAAATGTAGAACAAGAAATTCGCGAAATGCAAGTGAGTCAAAAAGTGAGCGAAGTGGCATCTATCGCAGCTGTGAGAGATTTTGCAGTGGCACAACAACAAGCAATGGGGATAGACAAAGGGATTGTGATGGATGGAAGAGATATCGGAACGGTGGTTTTTCCAAATGCAGAACTTAAATTATTTGTTACGGCAGATCCTGCCATTAGATTAGAGCGCAGGTACCAGGAACTACTACAAACCAATCCTGCTATACTTAAGGAAGAGGTTGCTGCCAATTTGCAACAAAGAGATTTAATGGATAGCACTAGAGCACATAGTCCACTAAAACAGGCGGAGGATGCTTTGGTTTTAGACAATACAAATTTAGATAGAGCGCAACAATTCGAGCTGGCCATGCAGTGGGCCATGGATAGGATAAAGGCGAGTTAATCTATCCAACTTTCCTTTACTTTTTCAAATGCAGCCTCTAGTTGGTAAAAGCTAAGTATTTTCTTGATAACAGATTCTACCACCGTGTCAGGGCAACTTGCGCCACTGGTCATTAAAATACGAATTGGGTTTGCGTCAGGTAAATAATTCTTAACCACTTCTGATTGTTTTGTTTTCCAATTGGTTTTTTCAATTTGAGTGGCGTCTATAATTTTATTTACGTCATCAATAAAATAAGTAGGTAATTTTTGTTCACACAATTCAACTAAGTGCGAACTATTGCTACTATTTTTACCACCCATCACAATCGCTAAATCCGCTTCAGTCTCCAATAATCCTATAACTGCAGATTGATTGTCATTGGTTGCATAACAGAGTGTATCTCTTGTATCTGCAAAATGAGCAGCTAAATTTTCGGGTCCAAATTTGTTCAAAATAACTTGTTTTAGATAATCCGAAATTGCTTGGGTATCAGTTGCTAATTGAGTTGTTTGATTTACGACACCAACTTTATCTAAATGAATCGTAGGGTCAAAGCCTGCTGAGAAACGATTGATAAAAAAGTCATAAAAATAAGCTGTAGGTAATTCGCCGCTAATAATTTTCCCTAAGACTTTTGTTTCTTCGATATCGTTCACAATTAAAGTGGGCGTATGTGCAGATGTGTGAGAAAAAGTAGCCCTTGTTTCTTCATGTTTTGGTTTCCCATGTATAATAATTGAGTAACCTTTTTGTGCAATCTGTTCACTACGATTCCAAACTTTTTCTACAAAGGGACAAGTGGTATCATAGGATTCAATTGCAATACCCTTTGCTCTTAATTTCTCCTCTAATTCTAGTGTAGTGCCAAATGCTGGAATAATAACAATATCATCCTTGGTCAATTTAGATAAAGGAATTAATTCTTTGCCCAATGTATCTTGTAAAAATTGTACCCCTTTGCTTGTCAAATCATTGTTCACCTGAGGATTATGGATCATTTCACTCAATAGAAAAATTCTTTTTCCCTTATTTTCCTGAATAGTTCTGTAAGCAATATCAATGGCATTTTCTACCCCATAACAAAATCCAAAATGCCTTGCTAAATAGATTTTAACCTTGCCAAAGTCGAGTTCAGTAGGGGTGAAATCCTTTTTGAGCTTATCGTCCGATTTGCGCTTTTGTTTAATGGCAACAATTAGTGGGCTTCTATAGCCTGAAGGCACTTCAAAATTTTTCATCTATTTCGATATTAACGTCTACAAAAGTACAATCTTCGTTGCTTTTTCCCCTATTTTAATTTAGTGCTTGTATCTTTGCGCCATGCATTATGTATCTGTAGAAAATCTGACAAAGAGTTATGGTATTACGCCCTTATTTAAGGGGATCAGCTTTAATATCAATGAGGGCGACAGAATAGCCTTGGTGGCCAGGAATGGTATTGGGAAAAGTACCCTTTTAAGAATCTTATCAGGTAAAGAAGTGCCAGACTCGGGGACTGCTAAAGTGCATAAAGATGTCCATTTGGTATTATTTGAACAGGACCCGCAATTCATTGAAACGGCATCGGTGACGCAGAACTTATTCAATCAAGAACATCCCATCATGAAAGCCATCAGCAATTATGAAATGGCCATGGAGACGGAGGATGAAAATTTGATTACAGATGCCATCATGGAAATGGAGGAGAACAATGCATGGGACTTTGAATCAAAAGTAAAGACAATTTTAACCCAATTAAATATTCATCATTTAGAACAACCCGTTTCAAAATTAAGTGGTGGACAAAGAAAGCGTGTTTCCTTAGCAAAAACATTGATACAAATTGGTTTTGAGCCAAAGCACGTTTTGTTATTAATGGATGAGCCTACCAATCACTTAGATTTAAACATGATTGAATGGTTGGAAAATTATTTGGAGCAAGAAAAAGTCACCTTGTTACTTGTGTCACATGATCGTTATTTCTTAGAAGCAGTCACAGATGAAATTTGGGAATTGGAAAGAGAAAAATTATATAGTTATAAAGGGGATTATGAAAATTATTTAGAGAAGAAAGCGGCCAGGATTGAATCTGAATTAGCCAGTATTGATAAAGCAAAAAATACCTTTAGAAAAGAATTGGAGTGGATGCGTAAGCAACCAAAAGCAAGAACAACTAAAAGTAAAAGTAGGCAGGATAATTTTTATGAAGTTGAATCTAAAGCAAAACAAAAGATAGAAGACACCAATTTGCAATTGGATATGAAGATGACCCGATTGGGGGGCAAGATTATCGAAGCTATTAAAGTATACAAGTCTTATGGTGACCTAGTGGTGCTAAAAGGCTTTGATTATACCTTTAGTAAAGGAGAGCGCATTGGTATAGTAGGTAAGAATGGTGTAGGAAAGTCTACCTTCTTACAAATTCTACAAGGATTGACCATGCCAGATAGTGGTAAAATCAATGTAGGCGATACGATTGTCTTTGGTCATTTTTCTCAAGAAGGACTTACTTACAAAAAGGACATGCGCGTGATTGAATACTTAAAAACATTTGCTGAGCAGTTTCCTTTAGCAAGTGGGGGTACATTGAGTGCAGCACAATTCTTAGAATTGTTTTTATTCACTCCAGACAAACAGTATACTTATTTAAGTGCTTTGAGTGGTGGAGAGAAAAAAAGACTCCAGCTATTAACCATCTTATTTAAGAACCCCAATTTTTTAATTCTAGATGAGCCTACCAACGATTTAGACCTTCCAACTTTGGCGGTATTGGAGCAGTTTTTAATTGATTTTGCGGGTTGTGTATTATTGGTATCGCATGATCGTTATTTCATGGATAAATTGGTGGACCACTTATTTATATTTGAAGGGGATGGGGTGATTCGTGACTATCCTGGTAATTATACACAGTTTAGAATTTTAGAAAAAAGCAAACAAAACTATGCTGCTGTAAGCTCTGATATCACCACTCAGGTAGAGCATGAGGTAAAACCATTGGCTACGGCAACAACAAGCCCATCTAATGATCTTGTAATTGACAACGCGCCAAAGAAAGTGGCTGAAAAAATGTCCTACAAAGAAAAATTAGAACTAGAGCAGTTGAATAAGTCGATGCCTGCATTAGAAAGTAAAAAAGTGACACTCACTAATGAACTCAATAATAGTACAGGAGATTATACTGCAATCACTGCCTTAAGTGCACAACTGGCTTCGGTTACAACCGAATTAGAAGCAGCAGAATTAAGGTGGTTGGAATTAAGCGAAAAACTATAGGTTGTTCGTTTTTTCTAAAAAATGAGGCCTAGCTAATATAAAAATGAGGCCTAAGTTTGGGACATGATTTTAATGATAGAGGTAATTTAGTAATACGATACAGCAAACCATATCGTATTAAATTAACCTCTAAATAGTATCATCATGAAACCAATTGAAAGAATCGCAATCTTTATTCATTTCAAAAAAATCACACCCCATGCTTTTGAGCAAAAAATTGATTTGTCCAATGGCTATTTTTCAAAGCAATTAAAACATTTAGGATCTGTAGGATCAGATATCTTAATTAGAATCCATGAGACCTATACTGATTTAGATATCTTATGGGTTTTAACAGGCGAGGGGCAAATGCTAAAAGAAGAAATGCTGCATAATGAACATATAGACAACTCTATTATAGAAGACTTTACAAATAAGTACACCAATGAAAACAAGAAATTAAAAAAACTTGAAAACGATTTTGATAAACTCCAAACCTCATTAAGTGACAAGGAGAAAATCATTGGGTTATATGAATTCATGTTAAATGGGAATCCCCCTATCACTAGTAGCAGTAGTAGTTCTGTAGTAAAAAGAATGGATGCTTAATCAAGTATATCCTTTGGATTAAATTAGAGCGGCGCTTCAAAATGAAGCGCCGCTCTAATTTGGAATCTATCTTAATCTTTTTATGTAGATCATTTATACATAAGACGATACTGGCTCACAAGTACAAACAAGGTTTCTGTCACCATGCGTATTGTTCACGCGAGCTACTGTTGGCCAAAATTTATTTAACGCAACGTAAGGTAGTGGGAATGCAGCTTCTTGTCTTGTATAGCTATGTGCCCATTCGTTTGCACAAATTACATGTTGAGTATGTGGTGCATTTTTCAATGGGTTGTCTACTTTATCAAAGCGGCCTGTTTCAATGGCTACAATTTCGGTATGTATTGCTAACAAAGCATCACAGAAACGATCTAATTCCGCCATATCCTCGCTTTCTGTAGGCTCAATCATAATGGTTCCAGCTACAGGGAAACTCATAGTTGGTGCGTGGAATCCATAATCAATTAAACGCTTAGCCACATCTTCTGCTTCAATGCCTGCAGTTAATTTAAATGGTCTTAAGTCAATAATGAATTCGTGTGCGCATGTGCCATTCTTGCTAGTATATAAAATAGTGTATGCTTTTTCTAATCTTGATTTCATGTAGTTTGCATTCAAAATGGCATAGCTGGTTGCTAATTCCAATCCTTTTGCACCTAACATTTTAATGTAGGCATAACTGATTAATAAAATACTTGCAGATCCTAATGGCGCACCACTTACCGCGTTGGTTGCATCTCCATTCTTGATATGACCTGGTAAGAATGGTGCTAAATGATCATTCACACAAATTGGTCCAACACCTGGTCCACCTCCACCATGTGGAATGGCAAATGTTTTATGTAAATTCAAGTGACATACATCCGCGCCAATATTGCCTGGACTTGTTAATCCAACCTGTGCATTCATGTTTGCGCCATCCATATAAACCATACCACCATTTACATGAATGGTATTACAAATATCCATGATGGTTTCTTCGAACACACCATGTGTAGAAGGATAAGTCACCATCAAAGCACCTAAATGGTCTTTATGCTGAATTGCTTTTTCTGTAAGGTCGGCAACATCAATATTACCAGCAGCATCACATGCTACTACTACTACTTTGAAGCCTGCCATCACCGCACTTGCAGGATTGGTGCCGTGCGCGCTAATTGGAATCAAAACAATATTTCTATGTGGCTCATTTCTGGCAGCATGATATGAACGAATGGTCAATAGTCCTGCATATTCACCCTGTGCACCACTATTAGGTTGTAAGCTACAAGCAGTGAATCCAGTCGTTTGACATAAATAAGCACTTAACTCTTTTACAATCTCTTGATAGCCGATGGTTTGATTTGCTGGTGCAAATGGATGTAAGCCACCAAAACAAGGCCAACTCACTGGAATCATTTCTGTTGCAGCATTTAGTTTCATGGTACAACTACCAAGACTAATCATACTTGTGTTTAATGAAAGGTCTTTATTTTCTAACTGCTTAATATAGCGCATCATTTGTGTTTCACTATGATGTGTATTGAAAACAGGGTGTGTTAAATAATCACTTGTTCTAACTAATTGTGCTGGGATGGCTGCGTTTTTAATTGAAGCATTCAATGCATTCGCGGTTTTACCCGTCAATGTTTCAAATAAGTGTACAATGGATTGGATATCTTTTACAGAGCTTGTTTCATCTATACTGATAGAGACAGTGCCATTCGCAAAATAATTGAAATTGATAGCATGTTTATTTGCAAGCTCAAATAATTTATGGGCATCAAAACCTGTTAAGTGCAATGTGTCGAAATAAAATTCATTCACCTGTTGAACACCTAAACTTTCTAATTGTTGCGCCAATCCTTGCGCCAATGCATGCACTCTTGAAGCGATGGCTTTTAATCCATCAGGTCCATGATATACTGCATACATCACAGCCATGTTGGCAAGTAATGCTTGTGCAGTACAAATATTAGAAGTTGCTTTTTCGCGTTTAATATGTTGCTCCCTTGTTTGTAATGCCATTCTTAATGCACGGTTACCCTGTGCATCTATGCTTACACCAATCAATCTTCCTGGCATACCTCTTTTGAATGCATCTTTAGTTGCAAAATAAGCAGCATGTGGTCCACCAAATCCCATCGGCACACCAAATCTTTGTGTGTTACCAACAGCCACATCTGCGTTCAATTCACCTGGACTTTTAAGCACAGTCAATGAAAGTAAATCTGCCACTAAAATAACCATGCCCCCAACTTGGTGTACTTGGTCTATAAAGCTCGTATAGTCTTGGATGGCACCATTGGCATTTGGATATTGAAGGATCGCACCAAAGAAGCTACCATCGATAGCAGCAGTCTTAAAATCACCTGTTACTAATTCCACACCAATTGGCGTTGCTCTAGTTTGCAAAACAGATTTTGTTTGTGCAAAGATGGCTTCGTCCACAAATAATTTTGGTTGACTAATCACATCTGATTTATTGATATGATTAAAAATCATGGCCATCGCTTCTGCAGCTGCAGTCGCTTCGTCTAATAAAGATGCGTTCGCAATATCCATTCCAGTCAAATCGGAGATCATCGTTTGAAAGTTCAATAAACTTTCTAAACGGCCTTGTGCAATTTCTGCTTGGTAAGGTGTGTATTGCGTATACCAACCTGGATTTTCAAATATATTTCTTAGGATCACAGAAGGTGTGATAGTACCATAGTAACCTTGTCCGATAAAATTTTTCGCAACAATATTTTTCTCACCAATTGCTTTAAGTGATTGCAACATTTCAAACTCCGTCAATCCCTCAGGAATCTCCATTGGTTTTGTTAAACGAATATTTGCTGGTACAATTTTGTCAATTAATGCTGCTAAATTATCAACACCAACTGCCTTCAACATTTTTGCACTATCTACTGGATTTGGACCAATATGTCTTTGGATAAATTCTGCGCCACTCTGATTCATTTCGACGGAATTGAAAAGGTTAAAAATTGCCACAAAGATAGGCTTTTAGCGCCGCCTTAAAAAGAGATCGGTGGTTAAATTGGCTCGAATGGGGAAAGCTTGTGGATGAGGCCTAAATAGTTTACTTTTGTTATCAATTATGCAAGCAAATACTGAACACTTATACGACACACCCGCTCCGGAAAACCTTAAAAAATTCCAGAACTTTCTTAAAAGGGTGGATAAGCGTGTTATTTTAAAGCAATTGCCAGATTTGCACGAGGCTGCATTTGAAAAAATTGATTGTTTAGATTGTGCAAGATGTTGCAAAAATTATTCTCCAAGATTCAAAATGCCAGACATCAAAAGAATCAGTAAATACATGGGGATGAAAGAGACCGCTTTTATAGACCAGTATTTAAGCATGGACGAAGAGGGTGACTATGTTTCTAAAACAAGGCCTTGTCCTTTTTTAGGCAATGACAATGCTTGTGGTATTTATGATCATCGCCCAACAGATTGTCAAAGGTTTCCTTACACAGACGAGGATGTTTTTTTTAAACGCATTCCTATTACAATGAAAAATGCGGAATTCTGTCCTATCGTGCATGATGTCATGAATGCACTCATTGCGAAATAATTAATATTCCATTTCTTTTAGTTTTGGTGCTTTAAACCAAGTAGTGAAGACTACTAAAATGGTCATCACACCACCAAATACCACCGATGGTATTACACCCATTGCTTTTGCTGCCAATCCGCTTTCGAATTGTCCCAATTCGTTACTGCTATTGATGAACATCGAATTCACCGACATCACCCTACCTCGCATATGGCTTGGTGTTTTGAGTTGAACAATGGTGCCTCGAACAATCATACTAAATCCATCTAAAATGCCACTCATTAACAACGCAGCAAATGAGATCCAAAATATTTTAGACAATGCAAAGACAATAATACAAACACCAAAACCGGCGACTGCAAGTAATAATTTTTTTCCTTGTTTTTGTGTAACAGGGAATAATGTTATGAATATAATAATCAGCATCGCGCCAATATCAGTCGCTGCATTGAGCCAGCCAAAACCAATTGGACCTACTTTTAAAATATCTCTTGCAAATACGGGTACCATTGCGACTGCACCACCAAAAAGAACGGCAAATAAGTCCAATGAAAGTGCGCCCAATAATTCTTTTGTATTTAAAACAAAACGCAATCCTTCTTTCACACTCTCCAAAGGCTTTTGTTCGACAACAGTGGGGTGAGGGGGCTTTGCACTAATTTTTTGAATAAAGAAAAAGCCAATTGCCACCAAAGAAACTACCAGTATTAAAGAACCATGAATTCCAAAACCTGCAATCATAAAACCAACACTTGCATGCCCTACTACAGAGGCGCTCAACCACATACCTTGACTCCAAGTAGTGGCGTTTTGTAATAAATTTTTAGGAACAATTTCACCCACCAAAGTACCAAATCCTGGTCCAGTGAAAGAACGAATGATACCAGTGCAAAAGATGACGAAATAAATAACTAGGGCTATTTGTAGATTGCCTAAATGTGCTTTGCCATAGGCCGATGATAAGAGTAACAAACTAATCGCACAAATAAAGTAGAGTGCAACACCTCTTAAAATGATTTTTCGCTTCTCGCTTTTGTCAATCACATGGCCTGCATATAATGCGAGTGATACTGCCGGAATGACTTCTGCTAAACCAATCAATCCAATAGCAAAAGGCTCGTTGGTTAATTCATAGATCCACCAGCCTACCAATGTGCCCATCATCCTTAGTCCCATGATAAACAAAAAACGTCCAATCATTAAATTCCTAAATTCGTTAATTCTTAACGCTGCAAATGGATCTTTGGTTAGTTGTTGTGCATTTTGCTCCATAACAGTATTGATAGGTTGAACTTAGGGTAGTGTAAAATAATGTTGACCTTCTTCTAAATCTTTTTCTAATGCATCTGTAATGACTTTAAAATGCTTTTCGTTGTATAAAAAGTCTGCATTACTAGCATCTATAAAAATAGTTTTGATATTATGTTGCTTGATATAGCTGGTATAAGTCTCTTGTAATTTAAACAAGTATTCGTCTGGGATAGACTGTTCGAATTTTCGGTTCCGCTTTTTAATATTCCCTTGCAATTTATTCACTGGGGCATGTAAATAAATCAAAATATCAGGTGGCGTCAATTGTTGTACAAAGACATCGAACATTTTTTGATACAATCTAAATTCTTCTTCGGGCAAATTCACCTTTGCAAAGAGTAAGCATTTCGTAAAAATATAGTCCGATACAGTGACATTTTGAAAAAGGTCATTGGACTTGACCATTTCTTGTTGTTGCTTGAATCTTTCTGCTAAAAAGAACAGTTCCAACGGAAAAGCGTATTGCTTTGGGTTCTCGTAAAATTTTGTCAAAAATGGGTTATCCGCAAATTCCTCTAAAACTAGCTTTGCATCAAAATGTTGTGCAAGCAATTGTGATAGCGTGGTCTTTCCTGCACCAATATTCCCCTCAATTGCTATAAAATGATGCTTCATAATGCTTCTAATACTTGCGGACAAAGATAAGTTCTGGATCCTTTATAGATTGGTTTTTTTATGCACAACAGAGGTATCTGTACTCTCATTGTAGAGCTGAAAATTTGTTTTTTTAAGGATAGGATGCTCAAAATCAGGTGCAATCTCCACCAATGGTGCCAAAACAAAGTTGCGCAATGCTAGTCTAGGATGTGGAATAATCAAACCAGGTATATCCATCATTGTTTGGTTAAAATAAATGATATCCAAATCGATGGTCCTCGGTCCTAGGGGGATCAATCTTTCACGACCCATTGATACCTCAATAGCTAATAGCGTGGCCATTAAGTCTTGGGGGCTCAATATGGTTTCAATACAGAGTGCTTGGTTGAAAAATGCAGGTTGGTCTTTCATACCCCATGCTTCTGTTTCAAAGATGGAGGATTGCTTTTGTATTGGCCCACATTTTATATGAATGCTATTTCGAGCATTTTCTAAGTTAGCCAAACGGTTCCCTATATTGCCGCCTATCATGAGGTATACATGGTTCATAGAAGTATGCTGAAAATGAACGCAAATATCCATAATTTTACAAGGCAATCTTTATTTTTTTCTTGCTATTTTAGATTTCTTCAAAATCAATCTTTATTATGAAAAGCTTCTTTAGTTCATTCTTTGCTGCATTACTTGCAATAGTTGTTTTTTCAATTGGTGGTTTGATGCTATTAATTGGATTTGCGTCGGCTTTTTCTTCTGATGTAGAAGTAACTGTTCCAACCAATGCAGTTTTAGTGATTGACCTAAATGATAATTTCACTGAAAAAGAAGTATCAGATCCATTTACTGAATTAATGAATCCAGGTACAGGGAAAATACCAAGCTTAACATCTGTGATTGGATTGATTCAGCATGCAAAAAAAGATTCAAATATTAAAGGTATCTACATCAAGTGCCAACAAAATTCAAATGGCTATGCGAGTTCAGAAGAACTTAGAAAAGCCTTGGTGGATTTCAAAAAAAGCAACAAATTTATTTTTGCATACGGTGAAACGATTTCTCAAAAAGGCTACTGGGTAGGCAATGTGGCCAATCAAATTTATACACATCCTCAAGGTGGATTGGAGTTTAGTGGCTTTTCATTGGAGACTGTTTTCTTAAAAGGGATGTTGGACAAATTGGATGTGGAAATGCAAGTGTTTTATGCTGGTAAGTTTAAAAGTGCCACAGAGCCTTTTAGGTATACAAAAATGTCGGATGCCAATAAGCAACAAACTGGTGTATGGTTAAATGGTTTATATGATCATTTTATCAATTCAGTAGCTAGTGCAAGACAAATTGCACCCGAAAAGTTGAAAGCAATGGCCAACGAGGCTAAAATTCAATCAGCACAAGATGCTTTGTCAAATGGTTTGGTGGATGGATTAATCTATGACGACCAATTGAAGAAAATGATTGCAAAAAAAATAAAAGGGGTCAAAGAAAATGATATCCCATTTGTTTCTGTTAAAGAGTATGCTAAGTCGGTGCCATTAAGAGGGACGGGTGCTGGCAAAATTGCTGTGGTGTATGCAGACGGAGATATTGTAATGGGTAAAGGCGTGAAAGGTTCAATTGCAAGCGATGATTTTAGAATGTTGCTTCAAAAAATTAGAGCAGACGAATCCATTGACGCATTGGTATTAAGAGTGAATTCACCAGGAGGTAGTGCATTAGCAAGTGATATTATTTGGAGAGAAATAGAATTGATTAAAGGAAAGATACCAGTCATAGTAAGTATGGGTGATGTCGCTGCGTCTGGTGGATATTATATTGCATCTGGCGCTGATTCAATTTATGCAGATGCCAATACGATCACAGGTTCTATAGGCGTGTTTACAGTGATTCCCAATATCTCGGGATTTATGAACAAGAAGTTAGGAGTCACTTTTGATGGTGTAAAAACTGCTAACTATGCAGATGCGCCAACAATGACAAGGCCTCTGAATACGATGGAGCAAAAAATGCTACAAGCAGGAGTTGACAGTATCTACCATACCTTTAAAACTAGGGTAGCGAAGGGCAGGAAAAAATCAATGGACTATGTGGATTCAATTGCGCAAGGTCGAGTTTGGTTAGGTTCGGATGCGATCAATGTAGGACTTGTAGATAGAATTGGCACATTAAATGATGCCCTTGCTTCTGCAGCTAAAATGGCGAAACTAAAAGGCTATAGCATTAAGCAGTATCCAGAATCAAAATCCTTTTTAGAGGATTTAATTGAAGATTATAAAGACTACGTAAAAGTGAAATCAATTGAATCTGAAATAGGTGCAAGCCAATGGCAGATTTTTCAAAATTTGAAAACTGTTCAACAAATGGTTGGTGCCCCTCAAGCACGAATGCCTATATTTGTGGTTAAACAGCCTTAGGTATCATGCATTCATACAGTCAAATAAAAGCGATGCTTGCTATTACAAGAGCAAGCCTGCGCTCTATCTTGAGAAGCCCATCTGCAGTTATTTTTAGTATTGCATTCCCGCTTATATTCATTTTAGTATTTGGATTCTTAAGTAGCGGCGGCAATATCAATGTAAAAGTCGCATTGGCACCCAATGCGGATACCACTAATTCAGTCTACGCCAAAATAAAGTCCTTAGCAGGGTTGAAATTTGTGACTGCCGATCAAGCCACCACGAATGCAGAATTGGCTAAGGGAAGAATCACAGCTTTGATTGATATCCAGCCAACGAAAAATCCTAGTCAGCCTTATCAAATTCAATTAACAAGTTCAGCCGCTGCTAATCCACAAAATATTCAATTGATTAAATCTATCTTAAATGCAGTGATTGCAAATATCAATGCCACTCAGTTTAAAGATGCACCCACCATTGCAGTCGTGAAGAACGAAGTGATTGAAGTGCCAGGAAGAACCTATCGAACAATCGATTTTATTTTGCCTGGACAACTTGGATTTTCCTTATTAAGTGCAGGCGTATTTGGCGTGGCTTTTTTGTTTTTTAATTTAAGACAACAATTGGTTTTAAAAAGATTTTATGCTACACCGATTAGACGTTTGTATATTATTTTAGGGGAGGCTTTAAGTAGGGTTATTTTTCAATTGATGACTGCGGTGATCATCATTGGCATTGGTCATTTTGCATTTAATTTCACACTCGTACATGGTTTCATTACTTTCTTGAACATCATGGCACTTAGTTTTATTGCATTGATCTTATTCATGGGTTTTGGGTTTATTGTGAGTGGTGTGGCAAAAAATGAAAGTACCATTCCGCCATTTGCCAATTTAATTACCTTGCCTCAATTTTTACTAGCTGGGACTTTCTTTTCAATCGATTCTTTTCCTAAATGGCTTCAACCATTTTGTAATATTTTACCATTAACGCATTTTAATAATGCGATGCGCGAAATTGCTTTTGAGGGTGCAAATTTATTTTCAGTTGGAACTGATATTGCAGTCCTTTTTGCTTGGATCATCATTGTGTATGCTGCCGCATTTAAAATATTTAAATGGGAATAACATGAAACTAATCCGTTTTGCTATAATAAGTGTATTAGTAATTAGTATCTTAATCACTGCTATCGCTAGCTTATTTCCTTCGGTTGTAATCACATCAAGAGCGGTAGAAGTCAATGCGACAAATGAACAAATACAACATTGCGTGAAAGATTTATCCGCTTGGAAAGGCTGGATGAGTGATTGGAAAGACCAATCCGTGATGGTACAGGATAGTATTATACGTGTAGGTACTCAGACCATTCAAATGTTGTCAAGCACAGATAGCACTGTACTTTTAAAATGGCAAGCAACAGGTCAAGCACCTTATCAGGTTCAAATAGAATGGCTGCCTTTAAAAGAAGGCACTTATGTGATTCACTGGTCCTTTGAACAACATGTAGAATGGTATCCTTGGGAAAAGTTTCAGACTTTGCTTAATGAGAAGGTCTTAGGTGCAAAAATGGAAGAAGAATTACAGCATTTAACAGCTTGCATTGTGTCAAACAGTTCAGAAATAAAATAATTAGGTGCTGTTTATTGTTCTTGATTATTCAAGTATTCAATATTTCTTTTGATCCCATTTAATTTTGATCTCAGCAAAGGGGATTGTTTAAACCTTGCTTTAAAACTAGTTTCTTCCATTTCAAGCCATGCATCTTTGGACATGGTCAGTAAGCCTTCAATAGGTTTGAATTTTGCTTCTTGATGCGGATGACTAAATCGATTCCAAGGACATACATCCTGACAAATATCACATCCAAATGCCCAGTCTTGATAGGCTCTATCAGAACCAGTTTCAATAGTTTGTTTTTTCAATTCAATCGTATAGTAACTTATACAATGATTGGCTTCAATTGTTTTATTGGGCAAGATGGCTTGTGTTGGACAAGCATCAATACATTTAGTACAAGTCCCACAATAATCTTTTGCTATGGGTTCGTCATAAATACATTCAAGGTCTACGATTAAGCTAGCGATAAAAAAATAGGAGCCCTTTTTAGGTTGGATTAAATTACCGTTTTTGCCAATCCATCCTGCACCGGAAAGCCAAGCCCAGGAACGCTCTAAGACTGGAGCGGAGTCCACAAATCCCCTTCCTTCAATAGGGCCAATTTTTTGACGAAGCTCATCCAGCATTTGATTCAGTGAAAGCTTAATCACTTCATGGTAATCTTGTCCGTAAGCATATTTTGCAATCTTTGGAAAGCCGATTGGTTGTTCTTGTGCTGGATAATAATTCTTTAAAAAAGTAATCACCGACTTTGCACCAGGCACTAATTTTTTTGGATTGATTCTTAGATCAAAATGCTTTTCCATGTACTGCATATCTCCGTGAAAACCTTTTGCTAGCCATTGCTCTAATCTGAATGCATCCTCGGTTAATTCCTTGGCTTCGGCAATACCACAGAAATCAAATCCATGCTTTATTGCAAGCTCTTTGATGATTTGTGTATGCCTAAATTGGTTCAATCTTCAAGATTCATGCTATGAAAAAAACGATGCGCACTTGGGGCTATTAAAACGCCAATACTTGATATAAAAACAACACCACTAAAGATGGCGTAAAAAGAAGAAAATAATTTTCCAGCATTGGTTTGAATAGTGACAACAGGTCCCATTCCACTTAAAATCATAGAGGCGTTATGCAAAGCATCTATCCAAGTCAT
>Ga0114975_10000328_pt1 | contig 35622 bp, 18 predicted proteins | sample S_130626_EF_Meta_FD_87031 | JGI IMG/M metagenome (GOLD analysis project Ga0114975, IMG submission 87031) | Freshwater microbial communities from Lake Simoncouche, Canada to study carbon cycling - S_130626_EF_MetaG | ecosystem: Environmental > Aquatic > Freshwater > Lake | place: Lake...
TCATTAGCATAAGGATTGTCGATTATTGGATTCGTAAAAGCCCGATGATAATTGAATAGATCTGAGTTGGGCGTGTCCGTGTTAGATAGCAAACAGATTTCTGCATCTGGGGCGACGTGTCGTATGGATCTAGCCAATTGGCTGGCACAGTCAACATAATCAACTTTGTCAGAGTTCTGGGCCATTATTAGATAGCCACGTTCAGACAGTATTGGCAACGATATCTCCTAATTGTTTTTTGCACATGGCATGAAAATCCATGTTCTTCCAATCAATTGTTTTTAGCTTGTCTTGATCATGATATTCAATTTGAAAGTGATCCGGGCCAAGTTGTTTTAAGTTATTCCCGGCAATGATACTGGCCAGACCCCAAGGTATATTATTCACGTTCAATGTATGTCCACTTACTATACCTAACGCTATACTGAGTGCGTAGTCATTGCGAAAATTACCCCCATGCATATGATACAAGTTTTTATAATGCATCCAATTTTCTTTGATCATTTTCATACAATCAAAAATATGTTCAGCTGTGGGGCTTTTACGGAACATCATCACGGTTGCCCACCACATGGGCATGCGATGGTCACCAAACCAATTTAATCCGTTAAAATTATTGATGCCGGTGACATCCCAAGCCATACGATGGCTTAGAAAATCTTGTGTGCTATCAATAACCGCAGTTAACTGATCGCTACAAACAACATAATCAGCATCTAATACCAGGGTCTGATCCCAAGGAGTCAATGTGTATGCATCTACCCGGCCGGCGTTATACCATGTGAGTGTTTTTTTGTAGTCGTCAAAAAATCTTGTTCCACCTTTGACTGGATCTGCCACGATCACATGATCAAATTTGGTCAGACGAGATGGATCTGTGCAGTCTGTTATCACCGCGGTGGGTATTTTTAAATGCCGACGTATACGCTCTGCACTCCAGGAGGCCATGGCAATATAATCTGTTTGCTCGTTGTCAAATGCAAATATCAATGCACCAGTGGTCATCGTTTTTTGTTTAGTTGTTCGTGCTCTACAAACCAAGCATTCATCTGTTCTTGCCAACGCATCATAGCCAGACCGCGAAGTTGTTCAGGATTGACTTGTATAGGAGTTTCATACAAGTCTAGCACCACTGCATCTCCAGGGGGCACTGTGGCCAGTAATACTAGAAGTTCGGGACCGGCGCGCCACATACCACCGTTGTGGGCAAATAGCATCTTGGCCTCGTATTTTTCTTTTAACACGCGGCGCGCAGCCACATGATCAAATCGTGCTCTTGCATGAGCGAGTAAATTATCTGTATTCATTGAGATATTATAAACGAAAAAAGGGCAAAAGTCTACCTTTTGCCCTGGTGTAGTTTAGCCTATTAGACTATGGAACTGGCAACAGTTGGTGTTCCCCAACTACTAGTCAATCCTTGTGCAGTTGATGGTGGAATATACCGGCATAACACAGCCGGCGCTGTTCCGAATGCGGTATAAGGGCTGGCTGTATCAGTCCCTCCGGAGATACCAGTGGCATAGGTTTGTGTGCCTTGGTTCCATGTTGTGGTCAAAGTTAACACTGTTGATCCTGCATTAACTGCTGCTTGTACTCTTATAAACTCAGAGACATAAGGATACACAGTTTGAGCTAGTTGCCACATCGTGGTCGCGGCTGCTCCAGGTGTAAGACTATACCATCCTGTTGTGGTCAAATTTGGACTTGGTGTTCCTGTTCCGCCGACCCTGGTAAATCCTGTATAACTCACACCCGCGATGGTTTGTGCGGCGCTGTTAACTCTACCACTCAGATACAATGTGCCCACTTTGCCCACAAAGGTATTCCAATCAGGATCAATGTCTGTGGTGGCGCCTGTTTTACTCATGTCTAAACGTATCAAGCCACCGGCGTTGAAGAAATATCTAGCTTGATCAGCACTAGGGAATGTCACTGTCTGTGTCCAAACTATGGTCCAGGCTGTGCCAGGATTGCTAGTTACACCAGTGGCAGTGACTTTAGCAATATTACCAGTCCAAGTTGTGCTAGTAGTGCCAGATGATGCCGCATTACCACGATTGGTAGTAACTGTGGTGATATCTGTAGACACGTTTGCTAGGATGTTTATTAGATTTCCTGTAACTGGTGCGGTCCGCGATGTTATGGTCGAAGAGGTTTGACTGCCGGCTGTGGAAAGACTGTTAACTATTGTGGCCCAGTTAGTCGCAGTAACTTGCCCTTGAACAGCTACGTTTGAAATATTTGTTTGGCCCCATCCTTGATCGGCGGCACCAGTGCCCCAAACATTTCCAAGACTTTGAGCAAAAGTATTGTAATCTGTTGCCTGAATCAATTGTTGTGATGAATATGTCATATCTATTTCCTATTACTTAATCGTTACTATAGCTTCCACTGTGCCCACCTCAGCAGTAGTCTTGCTACTTAACGCACGACCAATCACATTGAACGAAGTAGCTTCGCCAGGCTGTGCTGCACGAGCTAGACCATCACCTGCGGAAATCAGTCGATCACCTTTGTTAACCATGCCAATTACCTTGACAGGAACACGGCCTGTCATGGCCACCGGAGGGTGTGTATCATTGTCTCCGGCACCACCATTCATTGTGAAAGCAGGGCGTGTGGAGATAACTCCAAAAACTGAGTCGCTGGCATCATGTTGCACACGGGTGATCTCTGCAGATCCGCCCAATTCAACCACTGTGCCCGGCTCGTAGATCTCGTCAGCAGCAAAACGCTCTGCCACGTCAGCATACAATGCTGTGGTAGCCTGTGCAAATATTGTGTTGAAAAAGCTAGAACTAGATCCGATATTACCAACAGCATTACCGGCGCCGTTGACGATAGCAGTAGCGCCACCGGCTGTGTTAACTGTAGTAGTTCCAGCAATAGTGGTCATGCCGGTAGCACCAACAAAGTTTAACACAGTAGTGGGTGTGCCGCCTTGGTTGATTTGTATCGTTAGATTACCATTGTTGGTCTGGTTACGCATGTAAACATCACTGCCAGTGACACTGATTCGAGCATCAGAATCAGCACCAACGCTTAATCCTGAGTCATTCAAAATGCCCAAGGTGCCCGTCATGGTCTGATTGGTTGTGGTAGCTACAAATCCTGAAGATGCTATTCCATTCAAGTAGTTGGAATTATTAGCTGTCCCTTGGAACAGTTGTGTCACACCCGAAATTGTGCCGGACATTGTTAGTCCTGGTTGGACTTGTTTACTACCTGCCCAACCGCCACCTGCTGGCGCAACAGCAGGAGTATATGCAGTATCTTTACTAAAGATACCAACAACCGCATCACTCACATACATTTCCACAGCCACGTGACTTACTGCATTGGTATCAGTAATCGTGGTAACGATAGCACCGCTTACGCCTGTGTTACCTGTATAAGCTGGACCTACCAAGATCCAAGTTGTTCCACTGTATACCTTGAGTTGAGCATTTACTGTATCATACCACAGATCACCTGCTACACTTACACTATTCAATGGGGCAGTGCTAGAAGCAGTAGCACCAGAGATAACTTTGAATGCTGTGCCGTTGTAGACTTTCATGGTCCCGGTCGTGATATCCCACCAAAGTTGCCCGGTGAGCGGTGCTCCAGGTGCAGAGGTGTTAGAACCATTTTCCAACAAACGAATGATATCGTTGTTGATAAACTGGCCGTAACCGGCGTAGTTTTTACCCACCAGGGTCATGCTTGACGTGGTATTGATGGTGCCATCTGGAATGGTTGCGAAAATCTCGCCATCGGTAAGAGTAATTGTATATGACATGTTGGTTGCTCCGAATCTTATAGGTATTTATTACCTGTTAATCTACACATATTTATGTTGTACTTAAGTTAGTCAAGGTCTGTATCCGCACAGTATAGTCGATCTGTATCTGGCGGTTCAAACTCTTTTGCACAGGGTGGAAAATCACATGGGTTAACAACCGTAAATTGGTTGTATCTCCATTCACAGCCTTCAATCCTAGTTCATCAAACACATATTCACCATTGAAATTGGTTGAATTATCAAATGCTTGCTGTCCGGGTGGTTCGCCGTAATCCAGCAAACAACTTACTAGGATGTCTGTATACACTTGCCCGGAAGTGTGTAACACTTCCATGTAATTATTGGTCACATCTGTGTCCGCTGCTGAATTATCATCTACCACTTTGAAATAGGTTTCATTGTAAAGATCAGCGTTGGCACCGGTAGTATTGGGTGGCAAATAGGTGATCACTCCAGTGGGGTCCACAGAACTGCCACCATTGCCAAATGCCATGCTGTATATCCAGCCGCCACCTTGGGCCAGCGTTCTATTGCTTAGAGTTTGGGCTAGTGCTACACTCATATTTTCGTAGTGGATAGCGTTCTTTTTGTCCACGAATACTTCGCCGCTCACGGGATCAAAGATCTTTACAAATCCTTGAATTTGAATAGGTATCATCATGCTCGTGTCTCCACAAATACTTGTTTGGTTTGGGGATCCGAGATCTTTAAAAAGCTCGAAACCGCTATAGCACCGCGCTCGTCAGGGCGAGCAACAGGCTTTGGCTTGGGCGGCTGTGGTTGAATCTGCTGTTTTTGCTGCATGTTTTATTTACCTTAATTTTGTCCTCTGAAGAACCTTGCGGCATCAGTTTGGGTGATTTGTAGTGCCTGCCCGTTGGTGGGTTTTACACCCGGTCCATACCATCCTAATGCTTGCCTTACACGGATTGAAACTTCATACCCTGCTGTGGGCGCTGTATCAAAAGTGATTGTTGCAGGTGCAACTGAATCCACAGTATAACCTGTGTATACACGTATTCCAGCAACATACACCAAGATTGCTTGCTCAGCAAAACTCAGTGCCAATAGACTCAAGTCAATATTTGGTGCCGAGAATGTTGTGGTAGAACCATCTGCTAACGTATTTGTGTATACAACACGATCTTGATATTCAGCTGGGGCAAGATTTCCTCTACCAATGTTATACACGATAGAATCCACTTCATGATTGGCTGCTGCTGTTCCGGCTGTGCCGCGCATCAAACTGCTGACTGTGTTGTTAGTGGTATCGAGCACACGATACATTATACGTTCACCGTTGATCGTAATCGCACCCCAGATGTTGATATTCAGATTGGGTTCGGTCAATGCGCTGGCGTTGTCTACGTAAATGATATCCTGACCTTTCAACAATGGCTGAACCAATGTTGTAGTAGTTGCCGGGGTCATACGATAGGTAGCTTGAATTCCACGCATGTCCTGGAATACGCGGAATTCCATGGCTTCGGGCACAACTGAATCTGTAAACAACTGAGCCACTACCACATCTGTTTTGCTGATTACCGGACCGTGCAATATCAGCTGCTCTCCAGAAATCAGATAGTCATCACCATAGAAGATATGTTTACCATTCTTTGTTACCCACATGCGTGTAGGGTCTGTGATCACTCTTCCCAATTGGAAATCATTTACGTTCACTTGGATACCCTCGGTGTAGTCAAAACTACCTGGGTCGTAGTTCACATCTCCTAAGTCAAAATCTGTGCTGTCAAAAGGCTCATTTACTACAGCGCCCTCAATGACCGGGCCTTGCCATAACAATGTTACTATGCTTTGTTGTGCTGTATCATTCCATGATGTCACACTAACTATGTCACCATATCGAGGATAGAAGCCGCCAGTGGTGCGGAATACCAGTTGGTAGTTATCTATACTGCTGCTGTCGTCTGAGATTATATAATCTGCTTTGGTAGTCACGCTGATTAGAACTTCTGATCCCACACTAGGAGCAATAGTAAAATCTACATATCTAGTATCATTGCCAGTGTATGGCTCTACGAGATAATCGCTGCCTAACGTGAGTTTTTCGTTATTCACATATACTAGAACATCATTGTCCGACACTAGTGCTAAACTGTATCCGCCGCGAGTAGGCAATGCATACCCTGAACTGCCATCTGCTATGTAGAACGCACCCTCGGGCGGTCTGGCACGGATACCATTGACTTCTACTACCAAGTTAGGAACATTGGTGCCGGACATGGAATTATCAAGTTGGTAATCTAATTGCCCATAGCTTATAAAATATTGTGTCTGCGGAGTAGACCAAGTGTATGGCAATGATCCATCTGTATTACCAATGGCTGTGATGTTTAGTTCATCTGATGAAGTATATGTGTTGGCAAAAGCTATGTTTGTAGTTTGATTTACACCTGCTGTATAAGTGTAATCGTTTATCAACGCACCATTGACAAAGATCACCATGTCAGAGATTTCAGCATCTGCCACAGGAATATTCAAGAAGTTACCAACATCTGCACCGTTGTAAATGTTTCTGTAAAGTTGATTTCCGCCACCAATGCCAAATATGCTGATCACTAATGCATCACCATTAGCAGCTGGGGGTGCGCTAACGCTAGGAATGATCTCTACAATTTGATTGACCCAATCCACAGCATATGCTATACCCAATGCAAGATCGCGCCCCTGGGTTAGATTAGTCACACGTATTTGCACTGGATCAGCTAGTGCTCCAGCAAAGCTCTGTGTGTATGCCAAAATGCTGTTGTAATTCCATTTGATAGTATTCCAGGCAAACCCATGGCCGTCGCCATCCCAATCGGCACCCGGACGGGTATAGACACGGAAATCTAATGTGTCAAATTCTGAACCAGGCACCAATTCTTCAGGTGCGTGGCTTTCGTATGGTCCAACAAACTCGCCACCATTTACATTGATATCTGTAGGCCGCAGGCCTAGATAGATATCGCGGAAGTTACTTTCGTATATGGTATCTAGGATACCCGGATCATATGTGGGTCTGCCTTCGGGACCATAAGCAATGTTATCAAACGGATTTATGTCAAAATTACCTACATCAAATCCAGTGTTTTGACTGAATGTCGGTGCGGATACTTGCACACCCGGATAAGTTATGCCGTCAATCAACAGACCTAGATCTAATCCTGGCTCATTAACAGATGGCACGTATAATCCCATGGTTCTGTCCACACCACTCAATCCAGTATTAACTGGTAACTCAGTTGTAACATCCAGATTTAAAGGATATGAGTAAGTGCCGGCATTCACCAGCGACCAATATGCAGGGTCGAACGTAGCAGATTCTACTGCTGTGGCCCTGGCTGTGATAGTAGTTGATAACACAGTCTGACTAAGAGATACAGTGTATGTTCCAACACCACCGTTGCCGGAGAGATAACCGGTGATTATAGTGCCGCTGGTTACTCCAGTTCCGCTGATTACCATATCTATCTCAAGTGCTGGGCTGCCGTTTGGCACCTTGGTCACTGTCATCACTGAATTTTTTATAGATGCTGTGACTGGAATCTTTGGACTATTGGCTTCCCATACTCTGTTATCGTAGCGCACCAAGGTGCCATTGTTGTATGACACATTTGGTTCCCAATCAACAATGGTAGATGCGTATTGATATCTGTCATACCTCATCGTGAGATTGAAACTGCGAACCAAATTGTAGTATTGTGTTTCTCCGGCAGTTTCTGAGTTAGGATCAGTGTTTTCGCCTTGACCCGGTCCGGACATGATGGCTACCAATTGTCCGCCGGTGCCGTTGCCACCACTTAATGTTATGATAGCAGTGGTGATGTATCCAACCCCAGGATCAACAATAGTGATTCCGGTTATATGTCCTTCCCCATTTATATTAACCTTGATCACAGCAGGTGAAACACAATCGCCGGTGACTGTGGCTATCGGAGCCACGGTATATCCTGATCCTGATTCAGCTACTATAGCACCTACTACAGAAAGGGTGTAATTTTGATACCAGAAATTCCAAGGCTGATCTTGCCATATCAGACTGGTTGAATCCGCATCACTCACATCACTGGGGTGACCAGTGCCCACTGCTGTGCTCACTGTATAAGGAGTGAGTATAGGGCTAATAAACTGATTAGGAATCACATTGGTATCGTAGTATGCAGGAACATCAAAGTCGGTCATCGATCCTTGATAATCATCTATACCGTTGTAGATTAGATTCAACTCACGTATCTGCACATGATATGGTTTGATTTCTTGGATGTAATCAACCACAAAATCTTGATTGTCTCTGCGATAGGTTTGGAATGCCAATAGTTCACGTATGGTGTGATCTACGTCAATCAACGACGTTTTTGTCAACCAATTGGGCGCCAAGAACTCTGACAGCACAAAGTTAAACATCAATATCAATGCACGGTTGCGTTCAACGAGGAGTTCGTCAACTAACAATTCTTGATTGACAGCTTGGATTATGCGGCGAGTTTCAATCACTGGTTCTTGATCAAAATATTGCGAATCAAATACTTGCGAATCAAATCCAAATTTGCCGGCTTCGTAGTCCCATAGCAATGAAGAGATTTCTATAGTGCCATCTTGAAGTCCTACACGTTCCCATTTATTGGTAGTTACACGTAGATATATTTCCCATTTGTTTTGTGAGTTGGCAGTAACACGCACACTGGATCCCACCGGTGCTTGATACAGGCTCAGCTTGCTGAGGTCACTGTATACCGCCACTGTGGTGATAATCTGTATGCTAGAATCGTAATCAGGTAGATACCAATTGATATGATTCCAATATTTTCGAGTGTCATAGTTTTGGACTCTTATCAACAACAGTGTGGCAAATGTTTTTGCCTCGGTAACTTGATATATAGCCCAAAGACCGTTTTCTCTAGAATCACTGGCCACTAGATATAGATATCCCACAGGAACCTGTGCAAGATTCTGATAACTGAGTTCTTCAATGGTTGCAACTCGCTTGTCCCAATCACCAATTCCTGCTGGTGGCTCGGGTTCTCTACTGTTCAACAATGCAAAACTACGAATCTCAGTGATAGGGAATTGTGCCAATACTGAATTCACTCGGCCAAAATAATTCTTCAATGCCAAGAATCTATCGGCAAACATACTCTGACGTGGACTGAATTGCACGCCATAGCGATTAGCGATACCAAGTGTGACATCCGGAACCTGGGCGCCAGTGGTGTTTACGCCACAAAGACTGTCTTGGAACTTGAGATATAGATTGTCAGGAAGGAATCCATCTGCGCGATTTTGTGGAACCAAGCTATATTGCACGTGAACATTGTTGTCTGTGAGCTGTTGATCAAACTCAATACTGAGCACAGTATCCTGCGCTGATATATCATTGGCAGCATTATAGATAGCTGTTGCGCTGGCAGATAAGAACGCCACATACGGTATGCCAGAAGAGCGCGGATCTGCAATGTATCTTGATATCCCAACCGCACTTAGAGTTTTTCCAGCACGAGTATCTATGGTAGTGATTCCACTCACCCAGAAATAATAGGTTGTCTCAATCATACCGCTGTCATTGATTCCAGAAACAACATTATAACTCACACGGTTTCGAGGAGTGCCCGGTCCTGTGTAGCTTGCCGGTGGAACAGAGCTGGCGACCCATTGATAAATGTCAATACTGGATCCTGGGAAGATCTGACTCCAACGTCGTGACGCATAGGTAATATTATCTTGGTTAGGGTCAATAAATCTTGTTCGAGTAGTATCCCACCACAATTCGCCCACATGTGCTGCAAACCAACTCTGGCCATGATTGTTTATAGGGCCAACATTATAAGCAGCAGGATCAATGGCTCCTGTATAATTGAGATTCTCACTTGCTGCACCCAGAATCTTACCTTGTAATGGATCAATAAAATCAAAGTATGTGGTCTTGGCTCCGGTTACAAGACTATAGCTATAAACTGAATTGATCAATGCGGTATTGACCACCGGAACTTGTTCACGTATCACTGTCCAAGCAGGGGTAAGGTCGTAGTTGGTAAATCTTGCCACACGACCGTAGTTTAACTCGCTCAAGGTGCTGTCATCTATATCACTGCCAGGACTACCAATTAACAATACTCCGTCTGTATAGCTCACTGCAATTCCGTAACGGTCTAACTCTCTCACTCGCTGATCGTATACTTGTTGGCCAAACACAAATTTGCCTGGATTGCTCACAGAGTCAGATGCACTACGCAGATAATCATAAGTGTATACCGCACCACTCTGATATAGAGGACCATTGAATGCTGTGGTGCGTCCATCAAAATAAGTTTTGCCCTTGTCAAAAGTATTTGGTCGATATATATTGCCTGCGGGCGCACCTACGGTCAGGGTCAATGCCGATGTGTCGATGTTTACCGCAAAACCAAATTCAGCATTCAACACTGGTGATGGGCTGGTGATAGTTTGAGTGTAGGCAAACGTGTTGAATCCTAGACGTTGGAACATATCGCCTATCAATCCAGGCAGCACAGTGAGTCTATTGCCCTCTTCGGCGGCTACTAAATTCTTCACGCTCACAGTCAATAACCCAAAGGCAGATGTGCCGGGCAATCCGGTACTGGCTATGATATTGGCAATGCCCGATGAATTGATGTCATTGACCAAACTTGCAACCCAGGTGCTCTGTTGCCAATATTTGGTATCAGTTATAGCTGTTCCAACAGGAACAATCTTGATGGAACGATATACACCAAGATCATATTGAACAATACTGTTGATTGGCCAGGCTAGATTGATGTTCCATTGGTCTAGCTCACTCATGATCACTTCTTGATCATTTATTCTTATGCTTTGCCCCGGCTGCAATCTTGGATTCACATTCAGACTGGTAGTGACTCCATATACTCTACTTTGATTTACATTGCGTTGAACCGACCCAGCATAAGGCAATATCGAACTATCTTCCGGAGCACCTGTGTAGAGACTGCAACTGTATCGGCAGATATCCACAGCTGATCCAAATGCTGAATTAGTTGGAACATTAGCATTTATAATCTGTAGTAAATTGAATGTGTTGGGTTGTATTTGTAGAACATCGCCCACTGCCAGAGTCTCGTCAACCGTGACTGTTGCTCCGCTTACTGAGAACGTTCCACCTATATTGTTTTGAGTATTGGTCAAGAATGCATTATTCAGCACCACAAAAGTAGGATTGACCAATACACCACCATCCACTGTGTAAGCTGTTTGTGCAGCATCTGTGATCACAAAGTTTTGCACTGATCGATCGTAAACATATACTGCACCGGCGCGAATCACATCGTCATAGCGATCATTTGGTGTTCCAGCCATGACCTGACGTCCATCCACTGTGCAAGCCACGCTGTGTCCAAATCTAGCATCGTCCGGCAATCTAGCTGTGATAGTAGTGGATGCTACAGACTGGCTAGGATATACTGTGTATGTCCCAACACCGCCGGTGCCCGAGATGAAACCAGTGATTGTGGTTTCAGGTGTGCTGGTCACCCCATTGCCACTGAGTTTCATTCCTTTGGTCAACAGTGGGCTACCAATAGACACACCGGTCACTGTCATAACAGATCCTGATATAGAAGCTGTGACCGGAATTGTGAATTCTATAGTGTCGACCAAGTCAAAATAACTGGTAGCTGTGGCAACAATATTAGAATCTGATGCTGGCACATTGATGAATATTATGGCGTGTCCATAGCTGCTGTCATCGTTTACATATTGATAATCAATATTTGGTCGTTGTAGGACCCCATTTACTGATACTTCAAAACTGTAGACGTTGGTTGCAGTATACAAGTAGTCTTGTAATGAGAACTCGTTGGCAGATCCGTCACCTGTGTATGCTATTGAAGTTCTACGACCGATCTGCAATGTTAACTGGCTAGGGGCCGGGGAGTTGAGAACTATATTGGTAGCAGTTTGTGTGTAATCCAACCCGTAAGTCAATAGTCGATTGTTTAACACCACAGTAAGTTGTTCAGGATATGATGGATCTACCACACAATAATCACTGTAATTGAAAATAGTCGTGGTTCCATCGCCCACGTATGAGACTGATTGAGATTGAACTTCTACTAATCCATACGCAAATACTTTGTTAACCCCCGGTGCACCGATATACATCCAATGCTCATCACGACTCATAGCCACACTGTAACCAAACTCTGCTGGTAACAACAAATCTTCAGTATCGGGCACAGTGAGTAATGCGGTCGGTGTAAAAGTGTTTGCGCCTGGAAAACGGTAAATTACCGCTGCATAACCACAATCGTTGTAACTGGCTGGTGCACCGACAACTTGCCAGGACTGATTGCCTATACTGGTTGACCATCCAAATAACAATGTATCCGGCACACCAGATAATTCAACCACAGAATTTTGTAGGAATGGATTGATTGATGTGCGTATGTAGGTATACACAGCACCGGCGCCCGAATTAAATGTTGGGCTGCCAACTATAGCGTATAAGTTATCTTTGCTTTGCGCTATGCTCAATCCAAACAAACTGTCAGTTTCGGGAACAACGGCTTTGATTTCAGTGGCCGAGGTGAATACGTCTTGCTTTTCTAATACTTGCCATAGTCCAAGACCATTGTTGTCTACCCAAACTTTATTGCCAGGTATCAAGCTGTTTGCATAGGGCAAATTAACCACATCACTGGCTTGACTCACACGCTGGGTTTGTAACACAAATCCGATACCATTGCCAGTTTCAATAGTTTGACTTTGGTTAGCAAAAGAGAATATCGCCACCAATTGGTTTATGCTAGGAGCACTTATTATCTTATAACTTCCGTCAACTTGGTCAGAGAAGTATCTCACAACAAATGTAAGATTTGCATTGGTTGCATTGACTGTGGAAATACCATGTGGTTCAGTGAATGTAAACACACTAGTGCCATCAAGATTTGTGGTTATAGAACTGAGATATCCAGGCAATGTATTGATCCTGTAGATACCCCAATCGTAGTTATTGATTTTAGCGGCCCATATAGTTGCACCCAACACCACATCGGTGAGACTTGCATCTAGATTAATAGGAATAGTTAGATCAAACACTGTGATATCAACGTCATCAAAATTAACATAACCGGCGCTGGGCAATGCTGTGTCTGTGAGTGGCACAATCTCTGTGGTTAATATATTAGGCGAAGTTATCTTATAACTGCTCTTCCATAAGTTGTTGACCAACACAGTTTGATTTGCATCGCTGCTTTCTCCAGGTTCTATCACCTGTATAGTGCTAGGGTTAGCAGTGAGTAATGCTTCATTTAGTTGCAGTTCGTAGAAACTACGATTGGCATTAGCACCGTAAGTTCCTCTTAGAATAGCCCAATTTTCATAGATCTTATATTGTGCAACACCGCGACCTAGATCAGCAAGTGAGAATATCTCGGCTGCACGTTGAGTTCCTTTTGTGCCCAAAAACTGTTGATACAATTGAACTTGACTGGTAGAATCCAGTTCTAGGTTCACCATGTATTGTCGAGGTTTCCAACCGATCAGGCCATACGCAAATAGATCTTGATTGAGTTCAAGATTAGCAGTATATACATTGTAACTGTTGGCCAGCTGATCACTCTTGTTGGCTGCGTTGGGCAATAGGCCTTGCTGTATGCGGGTATAGTCTGACACTACCCAATTGGTGATTTCAAATTTGCTGGAAGGTTGCACGATATCTACCGCGCTGTAATAAGTGTTTTTCCATTTTACTATCTCACCTCGAGAATATTTCTTCAATGGATCCCATTGTTTGATATTATCTTGATTCAAGATAAAGCCCGGAGCATTCAGCTGACCGTTCCAGTTTGTGGTATTCCACCCTACAAGACGTATACGGCTCTGTCTAGCGCCAGTGATAGGATTGTAAATCAAGTCATCAAAAATACTCACATTGTCTAGAACAATCATGCTTTCATAACTGGTAAACTTGATGTTAATGAAGTTGATGGTTTCTCTGCTTAAACTGGTGATGCTGAAAACATTGTCCACTCGATCGACCACAAGATCTCTAGTGTTGTATTGTGTGCCATTGGCTGTGAGAATCATGTTTTCGGCAGTTTGGGCAGCAATGCTATCTACTATAGCACCTGGCTTCTCTACTATGAATTGGCTAGCGTTAGGGTTAAGATTGATGATCGAACCAGGCGCCCAGCCTTGATTGCTCCAATACAAAAACTCACTGACCATCTGATTCCAGTCCAACACATATCCGTTTTCGATATTTTTAAATATCATCCCTTGTTGTTGTAACAGAGCACCATAGCTCAATAAGAAATCAGCTACCAATGTGCGATTCACAAATTCATATGAATAGGGAATTTGCACCACATTGTTGGTATATTCAACTGGAACACGAACTGTGCTACCACCTGCCGAGATTGTGGCTAGTTGACCACTCACACGGCTTTGTAAAATATTAAAGTATGGTTGACTCTGATTGTAACCATATACTGTCCATCCTGCCTCAGTTGCCTGCACAATCACGCTAGAATATGTGAGTTGGGCAAAAGGCACATTTTTGTAGAACAGTAAATTATAACTGTCGTCGGGCAATAGCAAACTAGAATTTGAACTATTAGGACTACTTTGTTCTGTGTAAATCCCTAGGAGATTCTTTGCAGAGAAACTAGCCATCCTGTAACACAATCTCACGTCAAGATTCTTGAGATCGGCAGTGAGCGCATCTGTGGAGTTAATACCACGCTGTCTATTGAAATCTACGATCCAATCAATATAGCTGGCTTTGCTTGTTCCATTGCCATAGATTTCCACACCATTGGCATCTAATCTATAACGCTGGTTGTAAAGATATTGATCGTAGTCAGTGTCAAATCTGTAAAGGTCTCTGTCTGCAAACAATGAGAAAAATTCTGCAGGGCGAGTCAATACCAACAGTCGCATGATAGCAAAAGGATATGCGCTCGAGGTGCGCCATGCATTTTCTACAGGGCCGTCATCACCGGCAACCCAGCTTTTCTGGAAATCGTTGCTGTTGAAATTGCCTACCACAGTTTGCATAGGACTTAGTAATGCACCTTCGCTACCAGCAGGTATTACATCCAACAATCCCGGACGCACATAGGCCGGACGCACATAAGGTGCCACTGGATCCCGCACTAGACCTGCTGCAAGATCTCCCCACAACACCAAGTTACCCGAAGTGTATGGTGGCGGTCCGTATTCGTCCATCCACCACAGGGGCATTTCGCTAAAGCCCAACATCTCCCAAGGTCTAGAGGTAGGATAGATTGTGTCGTAGAAATAGTTGTAAATGCCGCGCCAGGCTCCCACTGCTAGAGGATCACCTGTGAGTTTGTTTGATGCAGTTGAATAGTTCCAGGTGAACTGATTGGTTTTTACATAATCCTGTGCCTTGTAATCTAGCTTGTTCCATCCCACCCAGGCTAAGAAATCTTGATTCAATATATCTTGAACTTCAAGAAGAGAATAGTCAGTGGTGCGGAATTCTCCTGGGATTACATCTGCTGCTGTAAGCGGAATTGGGTTACCGTCTAGTTTTAAATTGTTATAGATCCTGGTTTCGTATTCTAACAACAATTCATCGCGGAAATCATTGAATGCCCTAGTGATTGACCCATCGTGCCCACGGATTACAAATACTGGATCTACATATGTGGTATCTAAAAAGATCTCTGGCACGTAAGCAGGATACAATCCTAGTTTGGTAGGAGTGTTAGGAACATAGTTACCGTAGGTTGCTTCGTATTCTTGTATGGTAACAACATCACCAACAGACAATGGCACCAAGATAGTGATAGTAGGAGCATCTGTGCTGACTATGTATTCAACACCTCTGGTCAATAGTCGACTTTCACCATTGGTGTAAGAGCCACTGAGATATACCAGCAAGGCTTGATAGTTGGCTGATTTATAGTTGTATACCTGTGTGAGATCAAATACCTGTGTGGTAATTGGGGTTACCGTGGTTTGTATCTGTGTATAAACTGTGCCAATAGGCAGCATGTCTGACCAGTAGAATGGATTTGAACTATTACGTGCTACATTGATCTCAGAAAATACTGCATTGAGTATTTCCGGGATGGTCATGTTTACATAATCGCCAGCACCTGCTTGATTTAAAAATTGTGCTTTGAATTTTTGATATTCTCTTGAATTGTATTCCAGTGAGGCAAAAATATCGTAGTCTGGTTCGCGCAGGAAATATCCAGCCAAAGTCATTGGAGAACTCTGTTGTAATATGATCAGTCCATAAGGAATGATATTACCTAGATCTCTGGTGTTGTTAGCACCATTCGCAGCGCCTGTTAAGTTAACTAGATTCTGTGTGATGCTATCGTAATGTGTTCTGATAGTTCCCAATGTGAGATATGGACTATTACCATTCAATGGATTATTTTCCAAGTTGATAGGAACTTGATAGAATCCTACTTTACTGACCTGGTCACTGAGTGCCAATACTTCTACAACATCACCATACACTAGTTTTGTTCCTGGATTGATCGTTATCACAGTGTTGGTATCTGTGGTAGTTACTGTGTATGTTGTTGGATCCTGGAACAAACTGCTGTAATTCTGTGAAATACTTGTGGCGTAAAATTTAACACTAGGAATGGAGCCAGTGGGCAGCACCGCCACATCCAAGATAAACGGTGTTGTTGCTGCCATCACAGTAGGCAGCACAGTTTGAGAAATGCTGACTGAGTAAGTTCCTATTCCACCTGTGCCGTTGATAAGGCCAGTAATCTGGGTGCCAGTTGCTACGCCTTTTCCACTCAGTCCCTGGCCTATCTGTAGAGATGACCCATCTGCTGGTGGTGTAGTGATCGTGAGTGTGGTTTCATTTATGAATCCGGTAATAGCCACTGGCGCATAGGTAAAACTGAATTGTTGATAGATTTGGCTCTTGACTGCGGCTTTTTGCCAGCCGATTTCCTTTTGATACACAGTTCTGTTTTCATACTGTCTTACATAGCCCTTGCTGATATTTTCAGTTGTGCTGACATTGTCTCTGGTGTAGATGAATGTATCTACATAGAGATTGTTATCAAATACGATATCTCCGATATTGTTCAAGCTGAGATATCGCAGGGAGAATCCCAGCACAGTATCTTCAATACCGCTAGTGCCCAAAGCGTAGCTAAACAACGCACTACCACCAATGATATCTCCGAGATTGTTTTTGGTTGTTCTAAAAGTTGAACTAGGATAGACCACACTATTACCCAAGCTATATCCAGCCTGATCATACACATCAAACATCGGTGATTGATTTACTTGGGTCTTTTGTTGTGATTGGATCCACTGCACACCGTCATAGTAAAAGGTCACACCTTGCAATGTATTACCACTGAGACATACCACACATTGATCTATCAGTGCCTGTGCATCATCTGCAGGCACAAGATCAATAACAGGTTGTTCGTTGAGTAATGTGCTGTCATGCAATTCATCTGAGGCTGGACTGATAAAGGTAACCACATATACTTTATCGCGAACTTGCGGATCAGAATCAAGGGCAAAAATAACTCTATTGCCTTGTTGTAATTCATATCCGTCCACATAATATCCGGTAGCACCATTGACATTTGATAATGCATCGCTTTGATTGAGGTCGATCACGCTCACTGGTGCTTTGGCCTGTGTGCCCATGTTATACAATCGTGTGCCACCTCGGAACTCAATAATAGGTCTTTTAGCGCGGAATGTGTTATCTAACACAGCCGTGGTATTGTTATAAGCAGCGGCTGCGGTTATTACATCGATATGGAACCAACGATTTGATCTTGTCCATGCATTTAAATCTGGACTGTCCAAGGCTATGGTAAGATAGTCGGGATCCAGGGGTTCATTCAATGTGCCGTCCCAATTACTGGTATCCCAGGGCACAAAATCCCAAGGCAAACTAGCAGTTCTTACAATCTCTGGGGTGATATAATTGGTAACTGGCAATAGCTGTATGGCGGTGCCTACACCGGCTACATAATAGGTCGGACTTTGATAACTAGACGGCACCACTGTGCCTTCAAATGTGATTTTGAGATTGTTAGTAAACACTACTCCATTTGGAGATGTGTATGTTTTCTTGCCCAGGATATCAGTTATCACATTGATAGAGTCTGAATTGACTTGATCCACCAGTCTTATCTGTCCAAATATGTCCGGGTTAGTTCCGTCTTGATACCACAGCAGATCTTTCACAGCGGTCAGTAGAGGTATCTGTTGGAAGTATCCTTCGGCATTGCGATACCATTGAGTGCTACTCCATTCGGCACCAAACAGCACTGTGAACTTGCTGAGATTTGGACAGGCTGTAACAGATGTGAGATTCAGTATAACATCACCGCCCACGGTGTTTTGATACTGGATCAACCACACGCTGTATCTGGTATTCACATCCAGGATTGGTGTGGCCTGATCATAGGTCAGATTATCGTAACTGCCAGGCAATCCGTTCTGGCTGTCTAATCTCAGCAGTGGGTCGAATTGTGTAGTGATCACCCATCCACCATCCTGTGGATCTGTTATAGTGTTTGTAAAAACTATAGTGCGACCATCGAGATTGGTAATACCGTCAATGCCGTTGGGGTTTTGCTCCAGGAACACTGACAATAGTATATTGTTGACTTGATCAAATTTTAAAGTGGTGGTCAACAAATCTACCTGCCCTGGCGTGGGCACTGTGTCTATCAGTGGTAGATTGTAGTAAAATTGCTGAGCATTTTTATAAGGCACATCAAAGCTCACCACGCCAGAGTCTTCACCGTTGTTGGTGACTCCATACACATCTCTTGAACTTATGTTAGGAGCATATGGTAAACGACCGCTTATACCTGGCTCAGATTGTATCCAGAACTGGTTGGGTGCTTGATTTACTGAGAATTTATAGTTTCCGCCACGGACCAATGTGAGAGCTGGATTATCGCCCAATATGGTTGAGAAATCATAGGCAGTATCTGTCCTAGTGACCTCAAAAGTTTCTGTGGTTGGTATAGTGGTTGGACTAACAATCACAGATAGTGGTCCACCGGGCAACCAATAATATTGACTGTAATTTGAAAACTTGTCAAAGTTTATGAAAGGATCCCAAGTGTAATAATCACTGGTATACAATCTTGCGGCATTATTAGTGAACGCACCTTGCCGTGATAATGCGTCAGATATGCCAGGATAGGTGATAGCACCAACTAGATGGTCACCAGTGTCAGGCGCAAACTTGACCACACCGGGTTCCAGTTGATAATTGGCTCGTTCGGCAGTGGGTTCTACTACGTAGTAGTCATTGGGATTTACCCCAGGGCCAACTCTTCTTCCGATATAGCCTTGTGTTTTTTTGAATTCTGGCTCCTGAACCAATTGATCCAATGTAGCCGCCAGGAACTGACGGTTGGTGCTGGTTTGAAAAATTGGTGGTAGAAAATCTACGGTTCTAGTTGTGGCCATTAAATTACTCCACTGCCTGGTGCAGTTTTGATATTAGTCGAAGTCAATGCAGTTATTACTTCCACTGAGCTTACGCCAGCGGCATTGACAAATATTTCATTAGGAGCTGATCGTATCTCATACAGATCACCAAAGTATCTGTTGGGATCAACTGGCACTAATACCACTGAACTCACTATGCCACCCATGTTTCTGTGGATGTATGCTGCTAGTTCGGAGAAGTAGAACGTGTCTCCAAAATTCCAAATAGCAATATCAAAGTATTGATTGAGATTGGCCACCACTAGAGTTTTGATCTCACTCACACTAGCAGTTGAATTAGCTGCACGGATGACCTTGATAGTTGCACGAAGATTTTCAGCAGCCTTGGGGCCAAACAATGGTTTAAAAGTCACAGAGTTCAACACTATATTGTCAGAAATCATCTTGTAACTTTCAAGAGCTTGATACGCTGTGGTCAGTTGATTGATTGTAGGAACATCTGGCTCAGGCACTGTGCCTGTGCTGTCTGTGATCCAATTTTGATAAGCAGTATAGTAGGCCTGTGTGACCACATATAAATCAATAATATTAGTGGTTCCTGGATCGATCCGGTCAGTCAACGGAGCATTGTGTCTATATTGGAAATACAATCCATTACGCCCTACTTTTGCTAACCATTCGATGCTGACATCAATCAAACTGCGAACTCCATACACGTCAACCACTAGTTGATAGAATGCGCCAATTTGCCCGGCAAGCGGACCGGTGTTGATGAGTTGGTCGTAAGCATAAAAAATCTTACCAATCACATATTCTGTTTTAACTGCTTCAATGTCGTCTAATGTAGCATATTCGCTGGTCACTCGCTCTGGTTCTACCAAGATATATCGTTGTAGATTGTTGAAGTCTACAGTCTTTTCAAAGAACACATATTTTGAAGTGGGGTTTATATTGGGTGCCACAATCTCATCAAAGAAATCTGGATCATCTGTGACCCCATCACTGTTAAGATCTTCGTAACTTACTACTACTTGGAAATCATCAACTAGGCCATCAACTTGCACAGGTTGTCCAATAATCTTGAGATAGATATCTGTAGGCAGTGGACTATTGGAATCAGGCAAACTGTTGGTCTTCAAGACATTAACAAAATCACTGATCACATTTCCCACCCTAGGATCATAGATGCGATTACCAGTTTCAAAGAAGAATCTGGTCTGTAACACAGATCCAAAATTATAAGCAAGAGATCTGCTGGTCACGGTATATTTTGATCCGTTGTTCACGGCCTGTATCATCCAACTAGCATCTTGATTGGTGCCCGAGGTGCTACCAGCGTTGGCCAGACTGAAATCTGCATCCACTGCTAGATTGTTACTGGTAATCAGATACCAGGTGTAAGGTGTTCCGGTCACGATGCCAGTGTTATCATACCCCAAGCCAAAGTTTCTATATAATAAAACTTGATTAACAATGTCGGTTTGTAAAGTTGTAGGCAATGTGGTGACCAGTATAGGAATCACTACTTCGGGTATTGCGCCAGTGGGCACAAACACATTCAATGCCACAGGTCCTGTGCCGTTGACAAAATTGCCCACACCTTGATTGGTGCCATCCAGATAGACACTTAGAGGACTAGCCCAGAAATAATATCTTTCATTTGCTGCTGTAGGAATTCCAAGTTTTAATCTATTATTAGAATCAAAGAAATACCCAGCAGGTGCTGCAAATTTTATCAAGCTGCCCACTGTGATAAACTTGGCATTGGTGCTAGAATACGTGCCCAACGCAACAGGATATCCCAATGAATTTACAAAAAATCCAGTGGTCTCGTTGGCCAATGCGGTGCTCTGATTCCAGGAGATATTCAACACAGCCAGATCTGGTCTTGTGAAGTTGGCATAATAGAATTGTGTGAATTCTTTTGATGTCAGCAATGGCTGAATCTGATTGGTCACTACACTAGCAACCTCGTTAGTGGTAGCCCAGGTAAAAAAGAAAGAAGGCAATAGATTTTCTTTCCAGATGGCACCATCAGATGCAAACACATTTGTTGAACTGTATTTGCCAGTATTGTCTACTAGATCAAGATAGCGGCTGGTGCCAATACTGGCACGATTCAATGCATAGCTCTTGATGATTGAATTGAATTGTGTGAATGGAAAGTTTGTGTAGTCCTCACCATTGACCATGCGATTCTGTGTGTAATATCTAGCCGGAGCACGTTGTTTGATCTCATCCAGTGTTTCACGGGCCTGAGCATTACTCACAGGAGTGGTAATGCCACAAGTAAATGTGATAGTCTGTAGTTGTCCTGTTCTGCTGACATAACTGAGTGGGATGACTACACTCTGCATCTCTTCTGGATTGATGATGTATGTTAGACCATTGCTGGCACGCACATAGGCACGGAATAAACCCACTGGAATGGAAGAAAACACTCCATCACCAAAAGTCAATGTGATTTGATCATTGGCTCTGCTCAGTGTTGAATATAATTTTCTTTGATCAGGAGCTAATTGTTCTTGTGCTGCTGCATACACTGATTCCACATATCGCCATTCGCCAGTGATGGTGCCTACATTGTCTAATTGAAATAGCCAGCGATCTTTGTTATTAACACCTTCGATGTTGATATTCACTGTGCGGTTGGGAATACGTTCAGCTAGATTAAAGTCTTGATTCTGCAACACACCTTGTTTGAAGTAAAAGAAAAATCCTGTGTTTGCACTGTCAAATCCCAATGAATCATTACGGAACAACACATTGAATTGCCCGTTGGGTTGAGGCGCGGGTTCATAGATGAATGGTGCGGTGCTAGAAGTTCCAACTGATGTGGAATTCACTGCCTCGAACGGCATGCTCACTCCATCCACTGTGGCTGTGTATGGCACTACCGGCAAGAAGCCCGGAACCAGATTCACAGTGTATTCATTGGTGTCTACACCCACTATGGTGGCACGATTGCCTGGATGGCCTATGCGTTGAGTGTCTATCAATGATGCGTTGATCACTGCTGTGAATTGTTCTGCCCAATTAAAATTAGTTGGGTCATTCCAGTTAATAGTAGCACCAGACAGATTGATACCGTTGATGTCAACTACATTCTCTGTGGTCTGCACACTAAACACTTTGAGATAGCCATTAGCAGCGGTATTGCGTTTGGCAGTATAGCTCACTAGATTTGCTAATCGAACCACACTGTCTCTACGTTCTGCTGTGTCTATGTAATTTTCTCTGGTGTTGAGGTCATTACGAAAGCTCATGGCCTGACCCATGAATGCTATCACATCTAATAGTGCTATGAATTCCGACGATTCAATGTAGTCATTGAACGTTTCTGGATAGTATTGACGCAGATAATCTACAAAACTTTTACGTAATGCTTCAAAGTCGTAACTTTGGAAATCCGCTTCTCTATAGGTCTGATAGATGCGTTTCCAATCTTCTACCCCGAATACAACTGTTTGTCTAGTAGTGCGTGCCATGATCGTCCATTGTTATCTGTTATTTACCGCAAATATAAACGGCTGCTTTTATGCGAAATTTGCCATTCTTTGTTGTTGGTTAAAGAACACACTCAACAACTGGGCATCTGTATTTGGAGCAAACTGTATTGCCAATTCAATCAATATACCATTTTCCTGAGGATATATGTTCATGTCTGCGATAAGAACTCTAGGATCCCCCGAGGCCACACGTTGTAGCTCTCGCATGATGGCATCATTGGTAGTCTGATCTTGATTTTCAAACAACAGATCCCAAAGTGTGGTTCCGTAACCAGGACGTCCGGGTATTTGCCCCTGTATGATGTTGAAAGCGTTTAACAGATCACGTTTGATCAGTTCAGTATCAGTCAGAGTGAACTTTTTATACTGATTTTGTGTATTAAATCCAATGAATGTGGCCATGTTGATATTTAGTCGTCTTTAAGGACCACTATCGGCGCCGGCATCAGGAGGTGAGTCACGTAAACTGTTGGGAGAGTCAGCAGGATCTCCGTTGCCAGCAAATTGAGCTGCTCTTTCAGATTTTCCTTCACTGTCAATTTGTCGTTGAGCTGCTTCGGCTTCGGCTTCTCTGGCCTGAGCTTCTTCTGCAAATCTAGCCAATCGGTCAGTTTCGGCAGCAGTTTCATTTGTCGCTGGTGCCACAGCTGGTGCCACATTTCTTGCGAAAAAAGATGCCACTGCTATAATGGCTCCGAGAGCCGGAAACGCAGACAATGCAATATTCAGCGCCACCTTGGTGGCAGCAGGATTATTAACTGCGGTATCTTTTATAGATGCCAACGCCGCTGAGATCGTCTGTGATGCCGATTGACCGGGTGCCGGAGTAGCATTTTGCCCGGATGTAGTAGTTGCTGCTCCAAAATTAACACCACCACCACCGAACATGGCTGCTTTGTCAGCAGACGTAATTCCGCTTCCTAGTGTAGGACTGTCTCCGCCAATGGTAACCGGTTTTCCGTCGCCGCCCAGCACCGCTGCACCGTCGGCAGTTCGCAATATGCCATTATATCCTACGGAGAGTTGTTGCCCTCCAGATCTAGATAATTCTTTGTTTATAGCTTCCACCACCTTGGCCTGATCACCTACATTATTGAGAGCAGTCACTGCACTCTGAACAGCAGCCTGTGCAGCAGCATCAGATGTTCTTGCAGCAGAGGCACCAGCTGATGGGAACCTAGGCGGCACTATATTAGTATTGCCAATTACCGCTGCTGTGGCTTGATTTACATTCTGTCGATACACTGTGTTTGTATAGCCCTTGGCCACCACAATTCCCAGTGAAAGAGCGCCGATGCCAGCAGCTATATTTTGATTCTTAGTGCCAAATACGCTGCCATAACTTGACGAATTTATAAAACTACTAATGGGATTATTTCCAGTAGTCACGGTGTTGTTGTTTAGCCATTGTGTAGTAGGTTCTACGCCATATTTGGTTGCTGCATTTACCAAAGGTCCCACAGTGTCTGCTGATTCATTTCCGTTGAGAGTTCCGTTTTCTTTAAGTTGTTCATAACTATTGCTCATCAATGTTTGCTGTGTGGATGTTTGTATATTCACATCATCAAGTATGGCATTGATGTCCGTGACCCCTTGTTTTCCGGTCCAACTAGTAGGACTGCTGAGTATGCTTACTGCATTAGCTGGATCTTGTTTTACTTGATCTGCGATACCCGGTTTAATCAATCCTGCCACTTGTAATTGCTCTGCTGTGAGGCCATAGGTGCCCAGCCCTTTGGTTGCTGTTATTACGTTAGCGGACTGATCGACTGTGGCCGCAGTGGTTGCCACTAATCCTTGAATCTGTGCCTGTGAAACATCACCAATGCTCTGAGACCCTACACCAGTATTAAGAAATTCACTCACATTGATTTTTGTTGCCGGAACTATGCCAATTTGATTGGGCAGCTTGGTGTTATTACCAATTTCGGCAGCAAGGGCAACTGCTTGTGGTCCAATCTGTGCAGGTGCTGTGGCCAATCCGCCCTCGGTCTGTGTCACAGCATTTAACAATCCACCAACAGGAATTCCTATCAATCCACCGGTGTTGTATTGTTGATTGAATATGGCCAATGCTTGGTCGTAGGTAGCTCCCGGCGGTCCTTGAACTTGAAACGCCAGACCAGCTGAGTTGGTGAATGTAAAACTGCTCATGCTTTTCTAATTATGCTCCAATCTGTGGGCACAGGTGTAGCCTCCGGTGGCGGTGTCGGCGTGCCATCGGACAAGTTAACTGTGTTCGGCACGCCCTGATTATGATATGGATATGGTTCGTGAGTAGGTGCTCGTGTCACGATACTTTCTAATCCTTGATCTTGTATCTGCCACCCGGTGCTGCTGTTAAATCCAGTGTCAGGCATCTTTGTTGTAGGGTATAGTCTGGGTTTAGGAACCTGAAGACCTGCTCGGCCGTTTAGATCTATCCTGCCTGCATTCAACTTCATTGCGCTACCGCTGTTCCAGGACCCCGATGTGCTTTGCATGGCTAATGTGCCATCGCTGAGCACTCCTATTACTTTTTCACTATACAGTGACAGCGAACCTTGGCTGGCTATCTGCATGGTTGTAGTTGCTCCGATATTTGTAGCAGCATTTGATTTCATGTTGATATTGCGTCCGGCAAACATGTTGATGTCTTTGTCGGCATGCAAATTGATAGTGCCCTCAGTTCTTACATTTACTGAGTTAGTGGAATACACATCCACTGTGCCTTCTGCACCTAATTCTCTCCAGGTCTCCCCATTAGCATGCACGATGTAGAAAAAGTTTTCGCTGTCGTTCATCATCAGCTGATGGCCTTTGGTTGTTCTCAATCTAACCAAAGCATTTTTATTTTCTAAATCGCCATCATCCATGACAAATGTATGGCCACCAATTCTTCCGGTTATCTTGGCTTGCTCCGGAGTTACTGTGCCTCCAGCAAGTTTTTTTTCTATGTTCAAAGATGTAAGACCAGCGGAATAGATTGGTTGCCCGGGTGTGGAGATACCATATACTGTGCTAGGGCTTTCTCGTTGAGCATTGGATATGATTGGTCCTCGTTCAGTGTCACGGTCCAGACCTTGTTGTAAAAATATAGATGCCTGATAACTATGCACTGGTTTAGGCTGATCAAAAAACTTAGGATTATCGTTGATATTTTCGTTGTCGGTGTTGACCTCGGTTACAGGTAACTGTGGGGAATTAGAAAAGTATGCTGCTTGAGTTTTGTTCTGAGAAACTGCTTCTCCAGTAACAGTAGAGGCCGCGCCAATGGCCGGTATCATGTGTGTGAGACTGTCTTCAATCACACAACCTAGATAATACCCCAAGCTAGGATCACCTTCTACGAAGAAACACAACACACGGGTTCCAACATCTGGCGGAGTGAACCACATACCATAGCTTTGTTGGTTTGAAGGATAATTCCCCGGACCGCCGGCGTCTTTCCCGACCTTTGGTGTGACTCCATAAAAAGGAGACAGATAGTTTACCCATCTCAACCCGCCTTGACCTTCGGCAGTTGATGCAAACTGTTCGATACGCACTTGTAATCTACCGGCTCTAGTAGGATCTACAGAATTTGTAACTGTGCCAATGAACGGTCCCATCTCGGCTGGGTTTCCGCCACGATCAAATTTGTAATTACTAGGGCGTCCTGATAGTTGTTGAATATTTTCTGACATTGTTTATAGTTCCTTACGCTTCGTATCCTTGATCGTCATTCACTATTCCTTGTTGCAGCGACGGTCCAGCGTCTGCTACTAAGAATCCTGGCTCTTCTAGATTATATGGTTCGTAGCTGTATCCGCCGACGCCATTTTCTCCGGGCTTGACTGCCAAGGTAGGTGGTGCTTCTAATCCGCCAAATTCATCAGTCTGCCCCACTGCGGCTACTATAGACTCTGGTGGTATTGCAGGTCGAGGTTTAGCTATGGCAATAGAAGTAATAGAAGATTGCAACCAATTACCTGCTGTTTGTGCATAACCGTTTATAGCGTTAGATACCACTTTCTCGTATGGGCGAAGGAGATTCACAGCCGCAACAGTGGCAGCATTCTTAACTGCATCGATTCCGGCCTGTAATGGAGTTGAAGAATTAACAACACCGGATATTGCGTTGGAGTCAAATAATCTATTTGTGCCGGTGGCTCCATTAGCCACAGTATTGATCAGTTTTGTTGCGGCTGTAGGATCAGTGTCTCTTCCAATATCCACTGGTGCATCACCATACCCTCTGGCTGCAAGGGTGCCTGCGGCTTCTGCTGAATTAGATAAGTTACTGATTTCGGTATTAGTAACGACATCATTGCTGCCCACTTCCAATAGCACTCCGTGAAGTTCTTGAGAAAATTTTCCTTTATTGAATCTACTGCGACATTTGGTTGCCACATATGTCACAGATTCTGTTGCTAATCCTGCTTTACCTTGTTGTCGATTGCTGCCAAAGTTATTCTTTCCTACATCCATAAGGCCAGTTTCGAGATCGTAATCTGTGGGACGATTCCACGCAAACGTAAAGTATGGAGCACTGACCAAGGTGTTTATAGTGCCATCATTGAGGAAAGGCTTGAAATTGAATGCTCCGGGTGCCAGCGGTTGCTCAGAAGGAATCCATGCAGGATCTCCGAGAATATTCAGAGTGATTTTAGCATAGTCGGTCGTATACAGATAATCAGCTGCATTGGCTCCTGGTTCAAAAGTTTTGTTCTTCCCACCCGGACGAGCCTGATTGCTGGCTTCCATAGGTTGACGTTTGAACTGATAGAGATTGCTGTTATATTGATTTGACAGGCTCTGTGCTGTGCCGGTTATGGCCTGGGTCCACATATTGTTAAAAGTTTGAGTATAATTCTCTATCTGTGTATTTTGCCCAGTGAACCAGTAATTGTAAATTTTATGTGCGCCCCTGAAATTGTCTTGACTGAAATATTCACTGGCCACCGGAGTTTGATATGGAGACACAGTATAAATTATTCGGTATGCCCAATCCTTACGGAAAGTATCATACTTGATTGGCACAGAACTTACTACTACATTGAACCATCCAAACTTTTTATTTTGTGCATTTGGATTTGGTTTCCATACTTCATCAGTTTCGTCATAGATGACGTTTTGTTGTTCAGCAATATAAGTGCTGCTACGCATGACCTGGTCAATAAACTGCACGATCTGTTGACCAGCTGTGGCTCCTCTTGTTCTCACACCTGGAACAAAATTTTGTTTGTCAGGATTCAATCGATTATTAGGATTGTTAGAAGTTGACGACCCCGACAATGATTTGTCTTTGGATCCTATAACTGCCATCTTAGCACCGCCTAACCCTGCTACAAAGTTAATCTCATACACATCTGGCACATATCCCGGAGTGTTCTGTTGGACTTTGGCATAATGAAGATTGAGAGCTGCACACAATCCTGTTCCTACATTTGTTACACCTTTAGAAGCAGAGTCGGCTTTTGCCGGAGCATTATTATTATTTTTTTGAGCAGCCAGTGCTGCTGCTGCCGCAGCCGAAGCTGCACGAGCTACCACAGTCGGATTAGTTGTTGCTCCAAAACCACCATTAGTTGCCATTATACGCTCCAGGTTCCATCGCCGCCGGCACGGCCTTCATCTAACACAGCCACAGTTTGTTGCTGCACCCCTCCCACTAACATTTCATTCACTGTTGCTCCTTGGAATTGAAAATTATTTGGAATACTAGCACGGTCGGTGCTGAGACCAGTTGCTTGCCCTGGACTTATTGCCTTGACTGTGTATTCAACTAACTTGTTTGCCACTTTGAAATCAATTGAGCTAATCAGAAACGGGATTACTTTTTCAACCACTGCGTAGTTGTCAGCAGACCCAGCAACTTTTCCAGTCACCGGCAACATGAGATTTCCATTGGCATCATATCCATAAAATCTTATTACCATGCAAAAGTGGGCTGCTGCATAATTCACTTCTTCTGAACTTGTTATACCTTCTGCTTGATATAAATCTGTGATCGCACTATAGAGATTTGGCAACAAAGTAATACCATTTGGTTCAGTCACAGTAAAACCAATTTCACTCAATGCCGATGCACCACGAGACCCTGGAGTTCCCGAATAAAGGATATCTACAAAAAAATCATCAAGGTAGTAATCAAGATAGAAGTTAGGATTGCGACCCACTCCTACTGTTCCTGATTGTGTAGGAGATGCATTTTGCACAGGTGCACCACCACTCTGAGCCAAGAGATAACGACCCGATGTGCCACGATTTTTTGCTGACAAGATATCCGTATAACTGGTGGGACTCAGTAGATACCAGCTGAGATTATATGTGTAACTGGGATATTGATCTAAGACATTTTCTTCGGCAACAATGTTGTTTGACCCATAGAGATTGTCTAAGAGATTTTGTGTAAAGGTAGATGGTTTTTGTGAACCGTCTTCGTTGGTTGATCCAATACCGCTGCCGCCGCCACTGTTACTGGCATAGATTCCTGCTTCTTGGCTTTGTGCCGAAACTACTGATTGGGCAGGAACAGATTTGAGTGGTCCTGACTGTGCCGGGGATGGAATGGACTGTGTTACACTTAATTTACGAACCTCGGCATTGGTGCCGGTATCTACTGCTCCATTTTCTGTGGTAGCAGTTTTTGTAGCATTGGTATCAGAAACAGTGCCTCGGTCAACGATTCTACCATCTGCTGCTGTTACTTTTTGGGTAGGTGGTGCAGGTGATTGTGGATTGGCATTATCATCTCGAGCTACCTGACCCTGTGATACAATGTCGGCGGCGCTGCTGGTATTGCGCCGGTCATTGAGATTTAATTGATTCAACGCTGCAATCAATCTGCTTTGCTGAGTTTGCAATGCTGCCAATTCAGCTCGGAGAGTAGCCAGTCTTGTTTCTTTCTCAGCAGCCGAAAATAAACTTGAATTTTGCGTAGACCTGATTTGACTTACGACCAGTGCGATCTGCTCGTTAACATCTGCAAGATCCAGCTCTAGTCCTTGTCTTTCAGTTAATGCCATGATTAAAATCCTAACACGCTGCGTAGTGTGCTTATTTTAGGTAGATAAATCTGCACCCCGGCAGCAAAATCCAAAGGCGGTGCTGCCAATGTATTGGGATTTCTTTGATAGAATACCCACCATAGATTGGCATGCCCATACAAGTCAAAAGCCAACAGGTCTGGTCTATATTGATATGTTTGTGTGATTATCATCACTTGGTCATCGCTTTGCTTGGGTATAGACCGATTGGTCATCACATCCAAGAAAAACTGACTGTATCCAGTTGTAAAATAAGCACTGGTGCTATCGTAAACGGCCATTACCAGAACCCTCCTGAAATTAGTTGCCCATTGGCAAATTTCTTCAAACTGAACTGCTGACTAACTTGACTTCTTGACATAACTGGTAACAATGTTAGACTGATATCTATGCTGGTAGGCACATAAGTGGGATTATATTGTCCTAATGAAGGCGGTGACGGTAATCCAGTAGGAGATGAATTTGATTGAGCTCCTTTGTTAATGCCTTGTCCAGAAAATAAATCTGCCAGTCTCTTGTAAGCACCCGATATAGGATCACCGGGCACGGCCATTGGGCGGTCTCGTCTGGTAAGTAGATCCATACCATTCACATTCACGCTGCGTGCCCTGATATAATCAACATTTTCCGGCAGATCGTATCCAAATTTACTGACCACGCAAGGATGATTTTGGAATTGGAATTGCCCGAACCCTGTGAGGAATACCAAGGGAGGCGGAGCTCCTCGTTGTGCATCTTGCCCATAGAACATCTTGGTCACTGAGCGGAAGAAATGTATCACGGCCAATAGGTATTGTGCTTCCATGGTATCTTGTGCTGTGAACTTGGCTGTAATTCCAATTTCACCTACATTACTGCCTTGATAGAAATAGTTTTTGTAGTTACTATGTGTGAGACTGGTCGGAGTATATTCAGCATTGTAGCTTGTGGAGATCTTAGGAGTATATGGAAATATCACTCCACCGCTTTGTTTCAGTGGCCATAAGATACCATTGGTGCCATCTGCTTGAAGTGTAGGATCATTGTATAGATAATCCGATCCAGGTGCTAATGTAAGTCGCACACGCCAATCACCGTTGTCGGATATTTTACGTTGTGCGGCTAAAACTTGTTGTCTTTGTGCAAGTAATCTTCTTGAATATTCTTCAGCGGCATAATCTGAGGCTTGCGCTGCGGCTATGCCTTCGGGAGTTAATGCAGCTGATCTAGCATCAGTTGTAGCGATTCCTGCAGCCTCAGCATTTTGTCCATCTGCGGTAGTAGAACTTACTACACCAGCTGCAAAAGATTGCACACCTCGGGCTGTGTCGGAATACAGTTGGTTGCCGTAATTCCTTATGTTGGTTGCTGCTGTATCTATAAGTCCTGCAGCAGTTATTTCACCGCCGCCGCCGCCACCTAATGCAGCAACTTGGCCCGGACTAAGGTTTGCAGTATCTCCGCCGCCGCCGGTTAGATCAACGGCGCCCGAGACTGGTGTAGCACCAAAAGCAGACGCTGTGCTATTGGCTGCTCTGTCGACCACATTGTTAGCTACTGCGGCAAGAGGCCCGGGCAATGCTTTGGCCACGGTTGATTTTACAACACCAGTTACTGCACCAACTGCTTGTCCTATCGCTTGTTGTTTTGCCTGGGCTACGAGTTTAGGTAGTTCGGCCTGGATTTGTGTGCCAAGACCGCTCACCGCGTTGGCTCCTGCGGCCTTGATCTGGTCCGCAAACAATGCAGTTTTTCCTGTGATCTGATCTACAAAGCCAGGTTCAGAAACCGGAAGTCCAAATTCATTAAACCTATCTAGACGTGCAGTCTCGGCAGCCGTGGCGTTGATATCAACTGAAGCTGCGGCATCAGTTGCATTAAATACTTCTCGAGTATCGTAGTCGTATGCAAACCCGCCATCAACGGCGACTGCATCACCAATGCCCCTACCGCCTTCAAATGTGCCACCATTGTATAGGTCAGAATCGACCCCGCCACCACCGTCGAACAAGCCAGCTTGAGTATCTGATCCAAAAAATGTTTGATCATAATCGACGTTATACCAACCTTCTACACCAAGTTCGCCGCCTGCGCCGGGTATGGCAGATCCTAAAAATCCATCCGGGCCTTGTGCAAAATCAAAAGCATTAGCGTCTGTAATACCGGCTTCAAACGCCGCAGATGCTGAATCAAGTCCTGTGAGTTCGGCTGCATTGAATGAGGTTGCAGCATCACCAATATCAAATGAGTCGGTTATAAAATCAAATGGCATGTTCTACCTCCGTCTGACGGATTGATTCTGGAATCTCTAATCCAGTGCCACGTAGATTGTGTAAACAACACAGCACTACATCGTCTGTGAGAGCCATGAATTTGTGCCTGCTGCCTGCAGGAATCGTGATGATTGCAGGAGCATGAAATTCTGTCGGTTCTGTATCATCTTGCCAAACACGCACACTTCCACTGGATACTAACGTGATGTGATCATGAACATGAACATGTTGACCAATCACGGTGTGGGATTTTTTAACCGAGTAGGCACGAACCCAGATGTCGTCCACCTCGGCAAACTCAATATAGTCTAATTTTAATTTTGTAGAGTCCATGCGTTTATTTACCCAAAAAATAATCTGCCCAGTTTATAACCATTGACAAACCCTCAAAATGTGTTATAATAAATACTACTTTAAGGATCCGCCCTGATGGCCACCATCGCAAGAGCAACACCAAAAACCAATTATCTCAACAACAGAGATATTCTCAAAGAAATACACCTCAGCAAGAAAAACTATTGTGCCTACATCAATCCTGATCTAGACCACCAATACGACATCATCTTGCCCAGTGTGAGCAAGATCAATCAAAAAACCACAGCAGAGGCACGCCGTAACCGTGCAGATCGCATCAAACGTGAAACTGGTGAGATTGTAGATCCCAAGAAAATACCCAATACAGACGTAGTTTTCCGTGTGATGACCTGGGAACACATACCCATGGCACCTAAAAAGATCACCAAGGCCGCTGCCAAAAAGCGCAAATTGGAAGAACTATTAGAACTAGAAGATGCCGTAGAAGATGATCCATTAGCAGGATTGGTAGACGAAGTAATCTTGGATCCCACACACATGCGAGTGAACTTTCCTCCGTTCTTTCACTATCGTGTGGATGACAAAAAAGAACCCGTGCTAGTTGGCAAGAGCCATTGGCGGGGTGATTTAGAAACCGGAGAGTTCTCCAAGGATCACGGAGAGATGACCCGCACCTTGGCAAAAATGTTTATGAAACTTTGTGAACGCTATGCCACAAGATCAAACTGGCGCGGATACACTTACAACGAAGAGATGCGCGGGCAGGCCCTGCTACAGTTGAGTCAGATTGGATTGCAGTTTGATGAATCCAAATCACAGAATCCATTTGCTTATTACACCGCTGCTATCACCAATAGTTTTACTCGTATCTTGAACATCGAGAAAAAGATGCAGAACATCCGTGATGATATCTTGGAGATGAACGGACTTAATCCATCATGGACTAGACAGAATTCCGGCAAACACAGCATGGAAGCTATGAGTGGCCCGGTGGTAAGCACACTAGACGAATGACTGCAACACAAAAAGTATATTGCACAGCACCTTGGACTGGTCTGACTGTTCGAGAAGATGGTCATGTTCGGACTTGTTGTGCCGGTAAGATATCTTTAGGTAATTTAAATCAAATCAGTATGGATGATGTGATCAAGTCTGATTCACTTAAACAAATACAACAACGAATGCTCAGTGGGGAACCAGATTTAAAAAATTGTCAAGACTGTATCAACAATCAATCTCAATCAGGACTTGCTACTCTAAAACAGCATTACAATCTATTTTACCCTGAAATTATCGTTGATCAATTTGAACTAAAAACTTTAACAGTATTTTGGAACAATGCATGCAACATCGGATGTGTATATTGTGGACCGACTTTTAGTAGCGTTTGGGAAAATCGCGATGGAATTAAACGTAGTTCAGTGTCCAAAAACTATCAAGATGATTTGTTAAATTGGATCTTAGACAGATCTCATCAGCTTAATGAAATTATGTTAGTAGGTGGTGAACCCATGCTGATGAAACAAAACTATAAACTGCTAGAAAGACTATCACCACAATGCAAAATCACAGTGATCACTAATTTAAACTACAATTTGCCCAAACTTCCATGTATCTCTGACTTATTAAAAAAATCTAGAGAAAGCATGAGTTGGAATGTGAGTCTTGAAAATACTGGTGCAAAATTTAATTATGTGCGTAATGGTGCTGACTGGAATCAGATTGAAGAAAATATCAGATATATCAATCAACACTGGAATGACTCGATATCAGTTAATTTTGTATATGGAATGTTCAGTGCGTTTGACATAGTGGATACTATAAAAACTTTGCACAGGTTAGGAATCAAAAAAATCAATATATTCCCAATCAATGACAACCAAAGCATGAATGTATTTAACATGCCCGAAATTATCTGTCAGAAAGCCGCAGAACAACTTGAGTTAGCACAACAATGGCATCTTGAGAATTTGCATCCTGAAGATAGAAACTTTTACCCGATGCAGGGGGTAGATTCATTGCTGGATCAACTTAAACAGTCTACTAAGAAAACAGAAATCACACTGGACATGTTCCTTGCCCAGGTCAATGCATACGATCGTTACAATCATCAAAAATTCAGAGATCTTTGGCCCAATGTGATCGACCTAGTGGACAAATACCTGTAAAATATATCAATGACTACTCTATTCCGCAAAGCCGCTAGTCCGGTCGTAATCACACTAGACGAATGATACATTACAATCCAGACCTTGAGAGATTTGTTGACGGCGTTGATTTTGGGCCCAATGATCCTTGCACCTGGATAGTATATCCTGTCGGTTGTGCCGGGGATTTACTGTCCAGTATCGTGAATTTTCACTATGTTGAAACTGGAGCAAGATTTAAAGGTATTAGCAGCAAGGGACAGGTCATATTTAAAGGATCTGACCAAAAATACACAAACAAACTATGGCAAGCCAATCAATTGAAATTTGATGAGCAATACTTTTATGCCCTTGCAGACATATTGTCATCAAACTCGACACACTGGTCAAAGATGGATTGTTTACTATTTTCCACTCACTTGTATCGAGATCATCACATGCAAATGATACTTGATACTTTTAAGAATTGTAAAATTATAAGATTTTTACCAAGAACACACGGTGATCGGGCTATAACTGAGTGGATGGGAGAATTTAAAAATTCTGTGTCTGACGTGATTCCGGAATTTGTGATTCCCGACAATCACCACATGGAAATCACATATGCAAATACAATATCTGATTCAAGGCTACTAACAGTATTTTTCAAGGATGTTATAAATTCTGCAAAATTTAAATCAACCTATCAATTGATACAAACCCATCTGGGATTTCCAGGTCCACTAATCACTTACGATTTTATTCAATTTTGGGTTGATCAACAACCGTTGCAGATACAAAGTTACATCAAGTCTATTGCCGGATGTGATTGACCTATCTGAAAATTACCTGTAAACTGTATCAATGACTAATCTATTCCGCAAAGCCGCGATCTTTACTGACATCCACTTTGGACTGAAATCCAACAGCACCACTCACAATGAGGACTGCCTAAACTTTGTGAAGTGGGCTACTACCAAAGCCCGAGAGGAAGGTTGCGAGACCTGCATGTTCCTTGGTGACTGGCACAACAACAGAGCCAGTCTAAACATTGTCACACTGAACTACAGCCTACGGGCGCTGGAGCACATGAATGCCAACTTTGATCGAGTATATTTTATTCCTGGAAATCACGATCTATATTATAGGGACAAGCGTGATATTCAAAGTGTTGAATGGGCACGCCACCTCCCCAATGTTGAA
>Ga0114975_10000329_pt1 | contig 35610 bp, 28 predicted proteins | sample S_130626_EF_Meta_FD_87031 | JGI IMG/M metagenome (GOLD analysis project Ga0114975, IMG submission 87031) | Freshwater microbial communities from Lake Simoncouche, Canada to study carbon cycling - S_130626_EF_MetaG | ecosystem: Environmental > Aquatic > Freshwater > Lake | place: Lake...
GAAAGCCCAAAGAGTAAATGAAGAAATTGCCAAGGCAACTCAACGTCCTTATGAAGAGAGCTCCATTTTTGAAAATGCCAATGACGTACAAGCCTCTTCCATAGAGGAACATGAGGTTGCACAGGTAGAGAAACAAGATATTTATCCTTTATCCCTGACTCGTTTATCAGCAGAAGAGGAGGAATATTATCCTCAGAGTACTATTATCAGTTCTTACGAGTACGATGGTCCTGAAGAAAATCAATGCACCCGGGTACGTGTTTTGAAAACAAAGGGGATTTATCAAGATAATAAACATCGCTATATTAGAACGGAGGAAACAATTGATAAAGTAACAGGCTATGTCATTACACATTTCGGAGAATCAATAGCTAATCACCTGTTGCTAGATCTCCCAGAGGGCATGTCAGCTAGGGATTTTATTTCAAAATTACGTCACCCTGAGTTTATTCCAAAATTACGCGACCCTGAGTTTATCTCAAAATTACACCACCCTGAGGACACGCACCTTCAACTCAAGCTTTATCAAGGGAATCCCCATGAGTTGGTTTATGAATATTCTGAGGAGGGCTCCTTAGCAGAAATTTCTACTGAAATTTACAATAGGATTTGGGAAGAATTTCCAAGCGCTCTCTGTGAGCGTAATCACATAGCTCATCTCGATGCCGGCTCTCAGGGTAAAAATAAGAAACCTGATTTTAGTGAAACTCAATGGAATCTTAATAAAATTCAGGCAAAGAGTGAATGGTGCAACTTATCTCCAAAAAATCCAGATAAGAGAGTAATTGTTGCTGTTATTGATTCGGGAATAGATTTAAGTCATCAAGCACTGAATCAAAATTTTCATGACTCATTCAACGGCATCGCTCTTTCGCATGATATCGATCACGATGTTACCGATGATGTGAATCATGATGTTACCGATAATTTGGGTCATGGGTCACATGTGGCAGGAATCATTGGGGGTTACAGTGAGAATAAATTTTTTGGTGTTGCTGGAAAATCAGTAAGACTGATGATCTGCAAGGCCTTTGATAACGATCAATCTCGTATGGACTCAAGGAATGATTTAGGTCATGAGGCCTCTTTTTTAAAATCTCTTCGTTACGCTGTTGAAAATGGTGCTAAAATCATTAATTACAGTGGTTCTTTTGGAACACGACCTTCTATTCAAGTTCTAAATGCACTTTTAGAGGCTCAAAGAAAAGGGGTGATTATCGTTCTCTCAGCTGGCAATGGAAAAGATACTAGTAAGGAAATATTTAACCCGTTAAGTTTCGGAAGCAATCTTGATGATGCTTCTGTTTTTCCATACAACAAACTACAAAATGACACCTCACTTGACACAGTGAATCAAAAATTGAGATCTTTTATACCCAACAAACCCTCAAGATATCCTCTTAAATACCAATTAGATAATATGGTTGTCGTTGCTGCAACTACTGCAGATGATAAATTGGCACCATTTTCCTTTTATGGAGTGGAGGCAGTTCATATTGCGGCTCCTGGAGAATATATTTTGTCAGCATGGTCTAATAAGAAGAATGGTCCTACTTATAAGATGGTAAGTGGAACCTCTCAAGCAGCACCGCATGTCACAGGAGCATTAGCACTTTTAATGACTCGTTATCCAGAAGAACACTATGCCAAAGCTAATAATCACCCTATTAGACCTAATGAGGGTGAAGCATACTATCAATTTATTATTCGTATTTTATTGGAAAATGCAGAGAAACTCCCATCCTTAGAGGGGAAAATAAAAGAAGGAAGAAGGCTAAATATAGCAAGAGCGATGAATCCTGAAAAACAAACATTTGACTCGCTCTAATAATTCTGACGGATCGTGATGAGGGAGCTGCGAAGGTTGATGGATAGGGTTCAGGCGAACAATGAGATCTAACAACGGCTATGTGTGTACATACTGCCCGAGGAAGACTTTGGGATCAACGTAGCATCCACCTGACTTCCCGGCTTCCGTAGTAGATCAGAATGAAATATTTGGGCTAGCTTCCCAGCTTCCGCAGGTTATTAGTATGAAACATTCAGGTTTAAAACCTCACGATTATTAATAAAATTTTAAAACAATGTGACGATCACCCTATAGCCATACAATCCTATGCAAACTAGTATACCAAGATATCAAGATGCTACTCATTCTTCACCCAGTAGCGTGTCAGCTACTGATTCACTCACAACTAACAGCTCTCACGCAGAAAGCAAAATCGGAGACTTTTTAGGAACAAAAATTTATGAAGGTTCAAGCTCTACTGGCGAAGTGAAGCGATTAGTTTCACAGATAGAGGAAAAATTAAATCGTCAGAAGGTCAATCAACAAATTGTGAAAGGCACGCCTAGGATCTATCCAGGGTATCCAGTCTCAAATGATTTGGATGTTACAATTAATCCATGGCATTCTAATATCGCAGATTTTTATTCTGAAGACTCAAAAGTATTAGATTCCAATAATCCCTCACGTTCCCATAGTCAAGATGCTTCAGATACTTCAGATGCTTCAGAAATAGATCCTGATGGTCTCACTATGGAGAATATTTATACCGAGGACCCAGAAATTACGCCCCGAACAAATCCATTAAAAAATCCCAATGAGAGTGAAAGCACTCATTTCACAATGGGGTCGCTCAAAAGAGGAAATCTTGTCATAGGAGAAAAGGAATATCCAAGAGAGTCACTTAACCCGGATATTTCATACTGATCGTGACGAGGAGGCCACGAAGGCTGATGGGGCAAGGCGAGTGATGAAGTCTGACGACGGCTGTATGTTTCATACTGCCCGAGTAAAACTTTGAGATCAACGCAGCATCCATCTGGCTGCCCAGTCTTCGCAGGTGATCGGTATGAAATATCCGGGTTAACAAGATGAATTTTTTTGACTTAGTTCTTGCTATAAAAAAGGCAATAGAGCATCTTATCGAACTAATTTTTGAACCAATTTTTTGGAACACATCTTCGGCCATGACTATTATTGAAACTATCGAACAGGAGCAACTCAGAACGGATCTTACCCCCTTTGAAGTGGGTGACACGATTCGCGTCCATACACGCGTTATTGAAGGCGATAAAGAACGCATTCAGATTTATACAGGAATTGTGATTGGTCGTAGAGGAACCGGCATTAATGCTTCTTTTACAGTACGTCGTGTTTCTTACGGAGAGGGAGTAGAACGTGTGTTCCCTCTTCACTCCTCGGGTATTGCTAAGATTGAAGTTGAAAAACGAGGATCTGTTCGTCGTTCAAAGCTCAATTATCTTCGCACTCGCAAAGGAAAGTCAGCAACGACGGTCAAAGAACGGGCTGCAGACAAGTAGACTTCGTTAGAATTTTACTCAGGCCAAGTGCTTTGGCCCTATGGTAATTAGGATCTCTTATTCTCAGTCATGAAGGGTATGATGCATTGCTGCGTTGATTCACTTTGCTTTTGATAATCAATAAAGATGCAACCTGTCGTATCATCTTCAAAAAACTTTCCAACGCTCGAGGCTGAAGCCCTTTTATTATCACGAGGAATACGACCTGTAGCTGGAGTAGATGAAGCGGGTCGCGGCCCCTTAGCTGGCCCTGTAATTGCTGCAGCCGTTATTTTGCCAGAAATTCTCGATGGTCCCTTAAAAAAAGCCTTGTCACGTTTGGATGATTCCAAAAAATTGAGGCCTAAAATTCGAGAAGAACTTTTTATCATCCTAACAACAGATCCTCATATTTGTTGGGCTTTGGGAGAGTCCAATGTAGAGGAGATTGGAGACCTCAATATTCTTCGTGCAACAGCTCTTGCCATGAGACGTACCCTACTTGCATTAACAAGAACACCAGCTCATGCCTTAGTCGATGGATTACCCGTGCGTGATCTCCCTGTACCTCAGACAGCTCTCGTTGGAGGAGACGGGCTCTCCCTTAGCATTGCTGCAGCAAGTGTGATTGCTAAGGTCACCCGAGATCGCATTATGGATGAATTAGATCATGCATTTCCTCAGTATGGGTTTAGACATCATCGAGGTTATGGAACTTCAGAGCATTTAAAAAAACTCAACCAATATGGACCTTGCCAGCATCATCGACGCGGTTTTAAACCTGTGGATCAAGCCTCCTTCAACTTCTAAAGGCCCCAAGGCCCTTGGATTATGGGGAGAACGTTATGCAGCACAAACCTTGCGCCGTCACGGCGTTAAGATTCTTTATCGTAATTATCGAGCTCCGCAGGGAGGAGAAGTCGATTTAGTCTGTCGAGATAGAGAGACACTTCTTTTTGTAGAGGTCAAAACACGGCGTGTTGAAAAAAACTTTCGTCCTTTAGATGCAGTAAATCATAAAAAACAAATGTTAATTAAACGAGGAGCACTCTCGTGGCTTCGCTTACTGGGCAATCCTGATATCCCTTTTCGATTTGATGTCATCGAGGTGATTGCCACTCACCCACCCCAAGCACGTTGGATTGAGAATGCTTTTTTACTACCAGATCCTTTTCGATATTAACCTGGATACTTCATACTGAAGTGTCATGAGGCGCCGTGCAAAGCTTATAAGTACAAGGCGGGCGAAGGATTGCGACGACGGCTACATATTTCATACTGCCCGAGGAGCAATTCGAGACTAACGCAGTATCCATTAGGTGTTCGCAAGCCGCAGCAGAATCAGTATGAAATATCCGGGTTAACGCTCTTGCAACACGGAATGCTCTATCAATGCTTGTATTGCTTGTAGAAAAGGGGCTCTCTCACTTGAATCGAGTGCCAGTTTTTTTTGAATCCACAATTCTGCTTTTTGTTGTGCACTCTTGAGCGCTTCATGGACTGCATTTGCATTAGTAATACATAGAATTAGTTTTTCTAATGATCCCTCCTGGAGAAGATCATTACGTTTTCTTAAGTTTTCAGCAATCCGGGCAATCTGTTTTTCATCATGGTAATCATGAAACTGAGCAAGAATTGACCTCATATCCTCTACTCCCTGTGCAGCATCCATTCGCCCTCTATGTGCAGCATGATAGGTCTCAATCAAATAAGGGTGAAGCCATGAAGTCTCTCGAAGCATTTTTCCAGTATCAGCTTCCAGCAAGCTCATGAGCTGATCTCCGCACAAAGTATTCCATTCAGCCAAATCAAACAACGTGCTGGAGTCAGAATAATATTTTTCAAATCGATCGAGGAGCGGAGTGATTGAAGAAGAAAAAGTCTCACTAACCGATTTAGAAATATGATCACAGGAAGTGGCAGCCTGTAAGGCATGCTTGGAATCTTCTAATATTTTTTCATTTTTACTCGGAGAATGAAATATACCTGATCTTTTCTTTTCTTGGAGTGGAGTGCTCTGCTTCTGCACCTCTACTAAAGAGTCTCGAGCAGAGGTTAATTTAATTTGATTAAGTGCTTGCCCATTTTTAAAAAAACTTTGGGCAGCATTAAAATGAGTAGTGATGATTTTAGCAGCACTAGATCGCTCATTTTCAATACCAGCAAGTTTAGAGTCTATAGATTCAACTCTAGTATTAATTTCATCGGCAACTAAATTAGGATCCTTTATTTCAGCTCTTAATTTCCAAAGAAGAGATTTCTTACTTTGTAATTTCTTCATTGACTCAAGATAGAGATCCAATCCTCGTTGCACTTCATGATACTGATTCTCGAGCTGACGATAAACTCCCTGCTCTTGATCTGCATCAAGAGCCTTGCAAGCTACTTTATCGAGGTACTGCAATTGTATCGTAAGGCAATACCGTGTTGCTTCACAGAGCATCTGTAAGGAGGTGAGCGATGGCTTTGATCCATCTCTATTGTCGGATCCTGCTGCAGTAACTTGATGGAAAGCTGAGTGCTTTTCTAACTTAGAGATGTGAGAAATGAGAGCACCTAACTTGTGTTGTTTAGCATGCTCTGTTCTAAAATGAGTTAATCGCTTTTCTCGTAATAACCTCTCCTCACTTTCGTGCTGATTCTGTAAGTCAACCATCGCTTGCAAGCGTTGTTGTATTTCTTGATTTTCTTTTTTTAATCTTTCGATTTCCTGAGTGTGAGCATCTTCTCGAGCGGTAAAGTTAACATGAAAAGCTGCTATTATTTTTTCAAAGAGAGGATGGGGCTTGACTTCTGATGAGGTCGATCTGGAAAGAGGAAAATAAGAAGCAAGGTCTCTAAAGAGAAATTTCACTTCTTTATGAGAAGTACTATTTTGACCATTACCAAAGTCCTCTCTTGTTATTAGATTTCCTTGAGCATCGACCCTCCAATTATCTTTTACATCAATCTCTTGTATATTCTTTGCTTTTTTGAAGGCTTCTATATTGGGGTAAGGATAGAATGACTTGGTCTGCGCATAGATGACTTTTTGAAAAAAAGTACGGCTTTGAGGTAGTGGATCAATATCAGGAAAAAACTCCACCTGATCAGCCCCTTCATAAAATGAATAGATAGGGCGTCTTCCTCTCAACCCATCAGCAAAACCCTTCATACAGGAACGTTGATCTGGTTGGAATAGAGTAGTGACGGTTGCATGCCCAGTAATATCATCAACCATAACACTTCCACCAGTAAGGCCTGCCCTTTCAAGCTCTGCTCGTTCTTGAGCATTTTGATGCACTATTGCTAACTCTTGGGGGGAACTATTCCCTCCTTGGACTCCTTCGATATCAGGATGCAAGCAACATGAATCTAACACTCTATAACTCCCATGAATCAGGGGCCCCATGATCAGTGCTCCAGCCAAAAGAACAGAACATTTTTCAAAAGTGGTGAGACTATCCCAATTGGAAAATCCTGCCTCCATGCTGGATCCTTCCTTTACTATTTTTGAAGAAGTTAACTGAAAAAAAAGAATGTTAGATTTAAGATCGGGGTCAGTTTGAGCAGGCGTTAAAGAAAATGATGGGTCATAGGAATTTTTCCAATCACAGTAACTCTTGGTATCATTCCAAGAAAGAAAGCAAATGGGATGATCTAAGGTTTCAACATTAATAACCTCATAGTGATACTCTCCAGGGCTACCAGTACGTTGAATAGAAAAAACACTGGAGCCTCTTCCCATCTTTTCATCGTAGAGATCCTGAGAATATATTGTTGCAGAAATCTAATCTTTCAAATGAAGTGATGAACTCTGCTGAGACTCAAGAAAATCAGAATACTCGAAAGTATTTATTTGAAGAAAAAGTGCATCTTGGGGTGCCTTTTCCTGAGTCTCCCTGGAGGAGGAGTTTGTCAAACTCACTACAAATGCTAAAACACAAAATAAATACTTTAATTTCACACTTAGTCCTTTCTTAGAAAAATAGGTAAATTTATAGTCACTAGGAATGAAAAAACGTAGGACTTCCTCCACAATTCAAGAAAAAACAGGTGGAGGACCTGAAGATGCTATTAGCGGCCTAGTGGAACGGGTTACTTTCCATAATGCAGAGAATGGATTTTGTGTTTTAAAAGTCAAAGTAGAAAATCATCGTGATCTCATAGCCGTCCTAGGAACCCTTCCTAGTGTCGCTCCAGGAGAGTGGATCACTGCCCAAGGTGTATGGGAACGAGACCGCGAACATGGCCTTCAAATGAAGGCACGAACTCTTAAAACGCAACCACCAACTTCACTTGAAGGAATTGAAAAATATCTTGGAAGCGGCCTTATTAAAGGCATTGGTCCAGTCTATGCCACCAAGCTCGTTCAAAAGTTTGGAGAGGATGTCTTCGATATTATTGAGCACCAATCCAAACGTCTTCAAGAAGTAGAGGGAATAGGAATAGAACGTCGCAAAAGAATCAAAGAAGCATGGGCAGAACAAAAAGTAGTTCGTGATATTATGCTCTTTCTTCATGCACATGGACTAAGCACCAATCGTGCTACTCGTATTTATAAAACCTATGGAGAGGGAGCCGTTGAAACTATCCGCGCAAATCCCTATACCCTCGCTCGTGACATTCATGGAATTGGATTCCATTCTGCTGATGCTGTTGCAACCAAGCTGGGGTTTGAACAGGACTCACTCCTACGTGCCCGTGGAGCAATCGATCATCTACTTACGGAAGCAACGGGAGAAGGCCATTGTGCTTTACCTCGTGAAGATCTCATTCAAGGAGCCATTCATCTTTTGCAAGTAGACGAGGAAGTAGTCATAGGTGCTTTAGAGCGGCATCTCCACGATGGCCATGTCACATTAGAAAGAATCGGTGGAAAAGAGCTTGTCTTTCTGCCACACCTTCGAGTTGCCGAGGAGATTATTGCACGACAACTCCTACGACTTGCCTCATCCGAATCCCCCACCCCACTCATCGACCCACACAAGGCCATTCCTTGGGTTGAAGAAAAAACAAAACGAATACTCTCCGAGAGCCAACGTAACGCCTTGGCTAAGGCGTTACAACACCGTGTGGTTGTGATCACGGGTGGCCCAGGTGTTGGTAAAACAACCCTCGTGCAATCACTCCTAACCATTTTAAGAGCAAAGAAGCTGCGCTGTCTTCTTGCTGCTCCCACAGGAAGAGCAGCCCAGCGTCTTGGGGAGGCCACCGGGTTAGAGGCAAAAACATTACATCGTCTTCTTGAATTTGTTCCTGCCACAGGAACATTTGCGCGCAATATCGATCATCCTCTAGAGGCAGATGCACTCGTGGTAGATGAAATTTCTATGGTCGATGTCCCTCTTATGAGTCGTCTTCTCTTAGCACACCCACCGAATGCACGTTTAATTTTAGTCGGAGATGCCGATCAATTACCAAGTGTGGGACCAGGCCTTGTGCTCCCCGACATCATTCGTAGCGGTTTAGTTGAAGTCGTCGCCTTAAAGGAGATCTTCAGACAAGCAGAAGGGAGTCAGATCATTCAGGCAGCACATGCAATCAATCAAGGAATCCTACCTGATCTCACTCTTTCCAATGAACATTCTGATTTCTTTTTTCTTGAGCGCGAAGATCCCGAGCAAACGGTAGCAACCCTAATCACGATGATTCGAGAGCGCATTCCAAAACGTTATGATCTCGATCCTATCGATGATGTCCAAGTTCTCTGCCCCATGCATCGAGGAAGTCTGGGCATTCAAGAACTCAACCTTCAACTCCAAGCAGCACTCAATCCAAAAAGCCCTCATCTCAAAGAACATCTTGCCTATGGGCTTTTATTCCGAGAAGGAGACAAAATTATTCAAATGAATAACAACTATGAGAAGGAAGTTTTTAATGGTGATATTGGACGTATTCTTTCTATCGATCCTCAGGAAAAAACAATGACGTTGCGTTTTGGAGAGCGTCGCTTCAACTATGATTTTAGTGAACTTGATGAAGTGACTCTTGCTTATGCTATCACGATTCACAAAAGCCAAGGCTCGGAATTTCCAGTAGTAGTCATGCCACTTGCAATGCAACAATACCTACTGCTCCAACGCAACTTGCTCTACACGGGAGTCACACGAGGACGCCAGCTTGTGCTTCTTGTGGGACAACGTAAAGCCCTCATTACTGCGACCCACAATGCCTCCACACGCTACCGACATGGAGGACTCTTCAGCAGATTAGAAGCCTTGTGCAAATAGGGATAGGGAGTGATAATTACAGGATCATTTTTTGTTCAGATCATTTAAAATGAATTCCTCAATCTCATCTCGAACTACTCCATCAGCTGTTCCTGCTTCGGCAGTTTTAGAAGTCAATGGTGAAGAGTGTATCATCCATATCCGTGGTCATTGGTTGCTCAATTCCTCAGTTCCTTCGTGGCACAAAACCATTAAAAATAACACAGCTACGATTATTAAGATTCTTGCAGAGGACCTAAAAACATGGGATACGGCCCTAGTGCTTTTTTTAATTCATGGAAGAACATGGTGCTTAGCAAAAAAAAAGAAACTGGAGATCACAGCGCTTCCTGAAAACCTACAGCTCATTCTCAGCCATATTGAAGCAGAACCTCATCCCAAAGCACGAGGAAAACGTGACTCTTCGTTTGACCTTCGATGTGCCATAGGAGGCAAGGTCCTAGAGTTCTTTTCAGGAATGAGAGAGGCTGCGGAGTTTCTGGGTAATTGTGCCATTGGACTTTTTCAAATGATTCGAGGCCGTCAAAAATTTCGATGGATCGATTGCTTTGTAGAAATGCAGCAATGCTGGTCTTCATCGCTACCGATTGTGAGCTTCATTAGTTTTTTAGTGGGGGTCATTTTGGCTTTTCAAGCTGCAATTCAACTTCAACGGTATGGTGCAGGCATCTTGGTTGTGGACCTTGTCAGTCTCTCTATTGTTCGAGAAATGGGACCAATCATGGCAGCCATTGTTGTTGCTGGTGGAACCGGAGCAGGCTTTGCTGCTCAATTAGGAAATATGAAAGTCGATGAAGAAATCGATGCTCTACAAACGTTAGGAATTTCTGAAATCAATTTTCTAGTTCTCCCTCGACTTCTTGCCGTTGCCATTATGATGCCGATCCTTGCCATTTATTCCGATGTTTTGGGAATCTTAGGTGGAATGTACATCTCAGCAACCATGCTCCACATTCCAATAGCTGTCTATTTTAATGAAATGCAAAATCGACTCAGCTTCACAGATGTCTCCAGTGGTATCACCAAGAGTTTTATCTTTGGAATGATCATCGCTCTTGCAGGATGCATGCGTGGTATTCACTGTGAACGTAACACCGCCGGTGTCGGCCATGCAACTTCATCAGCAGTCGTCACTAGTATTATGATGATCATCCTTGCTGATGCTATTTTTTCGGTAATTTATAACACCCTTGGAATTTAAAATTTTAAAAACCATGCAACACACTACTGATGCCATTAAGGTAGAAAATATCACGTTTTTGTATGATGATACCGTTGTCCTAGAAAAGATTTCATTTACCGTAAAGACTGGAGAGCTTTTTTTTATTATTGGTGGAAGCGGTTGTGGTAAAACAACTCTTTTACGATGCATGACAGGATTACTCGAACCTGAGAGAGGGGAGATTTTCTATTTTGGAAAAGATTTTTTAAACAATGACTCTCGTGAAAGAGAGATGTTATTAAAATCATTTGGGGTCCTTTATCAAAGCAGTGCCTTATGGAGCTCCATGACAATCGGGGAAAATGTATCACTCCCCCTGGAACAATATACAAGACTCGATAAAAATGACCGCCGAGAAATAGTTGCCCTCAAACTCGCTCAGGTGGGCCTTGCAGGAACTGAGGAACTTTATCCTAGCGAATTAAGTGGGGGAATGAAGAAAAGAGCGGGGCTTGCTCGTGCTTTAGCTCTTGACCCTAAAATTGTTTTTTTTGATGAACCCTCAGGGGGGCTTGATCCTGTAACCTCTAAGGAAATTGATGAATTAATTTTAGAAGTGCGTGACACCTTAGGTACCACCATGGTTATTGTATCGCACCAACTTTCAAGTATTTTCAGAATTGCCGATCGTATCATGGTACTAGATCATACCACTAAAGGAATCATTGCTAATGGGACTCCCCATCAACTTGCTAGAATGAGCCATGACCCCCGTGTTATTAATTTCTTAAATCAGTCATGAAATCTAAATGGAATCCAGTAAGCGTAGGGAGTTTTGTGATTGGAGCTATTATCCTTATCACACTAGGACTCATCTACTTTAAATCACTCTCATTATTTCATAAACCACTTCGATTTGTTTCTTATTTTGATCAATCGGTACAAGGGTTAAGCGTTGGCAGTGATATCAAAATGCGAGGGGTTCTCGTTGGAAGCATTGTGTCGCTTCATGTTTATTACGACTGGAACAAAAACAAATCAGCTATTGCGGTGATTGGAGAGCTCAATAATAACGCTTTGATTGATGATTCTGGACAAAAAATTGATATGAACAATTCCTTAAACCTAGAACACCTTATTAGAAATGGATTACGCGCTGAAATTGATTTATTAGGCATCACCGGAATGCAGTATGTCCAACTTGCCTTCTTCGATCCCAAAAAACAATCGACTAACGATCTTTCAGGAAATTCCCCCTACATTGTTATTCCCACTGTGGATTCTGGTGTTTCAAAATTCACCGATAACCTTTTCACTATCACTGAAAATTTCAGCAAAGTAGATATGGCCGGTATTTCTAATGATCTCAAGGCCCTCTTAGCTTCTCTCAATAAAAAAACAGAAGAACTGGATCTTAGAAAAATAACGATTCAAGTCTCTTCGGCTGCAGAAGCTATCAAACAACTTGCTCAGTTTATAGAACAGAACCCCTCTTCCCTAATCTTTGGAAGAAAGCCAGCACCTAAAAAAAGATAGCAAGGAACAAGTCCCCCCTATCCTGGTTAATCAGAATCAACTCTACCTCAGTAGAGTTTGAAGGAGATTACCACCCTTCAGAGACTTTGCTCACAATAGCCTCTGCCGCCCTCTGAGCTGCAATTGGATAATTGATATTTTGATCTGTTATGAGATCCGAATTAACACTATCAGAATTGACAAAGAAAGGAACGTGGCCTTCTGCTCTGCCTTTGAGCAGAAGAGCACCGGTGAGACGATCTTTAACTGTATATTCGACATTGAGAACCAATTCAAATTCTGAGGTCTGCATCACATTATTGGCATAGACTCGCATCGGCTGACGCTTCACGCTCACAATAGCTGCAGTTAAGTTTGCATCAGCACGATCTGCAGTTTCTATACGGTAGGTACCATCTTGTTGAAATTGCTTCGCCACAGCATCAGCAGTTTGGGACTCTAAGCGAGGGATCAAAGTATCATTTTTAAAAGTTCCAACAGAAATGCTATTCACACGCCGCATGGTAGTGGGCCTGATCTCTCCCAATGTGTAACCACATCCCGAGAGAAAGAGATCGACAGCAATAAAAATGACACAAGCAAATAATGATCTCATAAAGGCGAAGAAGAATGTGTTGGGGTAGAAGAGGGAGTGACTTCTTTAAAATTAGTACGCATTTGGGGAAGAGGTATTGTATCGGAATGAGGCATGATCTCCTTTTTCGGAGGACCATCATAGGTGGCAAGGGCAGTTGTTTCGACCTGCACTTGCATCTTACGGCGCAGAGCCATCTGAGCTCCAGAAATAGGAGTTTGTTGACCGATACGTAAAGCATCTTCACCAACCTCATTTTTAATCTCGGCAAGACGTGCTTTGGCAATCAAGGCATTGGGGGTTTGCGGATATTTTCGAATCACCTCGTTATAGTAAATAGCTGATGATTTGTAGTCTTTGGAAAAATCATAAAAACGAGCAATACGCAATGTATCGGTACATTCTCGAACCACCATAGCATCGATATTATCACGTGCTTGGAGCAATTTTTCATTGTTAGGATATTGAATGAGGAAATCCTCAAAGTTATTCTCCCCTTCCTTCAGTGCGGAAAGATCTTGGGAATGTCCCTGCATCCCAAGACTCATGTAGACATAGCCAATCTGATAGAGTGCATGATCACAAATATTACTCGTAGGATATTTATCAATGAGTTTTTGATAAGCAGCAATGGCCTCGGTTGTCTTTCCTTGACGCTCCAAGGCAAGCCCGAGGTTAAATTGTGTTAAAGCAGCATATTTACTGTAGGGGGCATTGGCTAAAACTGTTTCGTACATTTCCTGGGCACGTTCCAATGCAGTAAAAGCAGGAATTCCGAAAATTTTGATTTTCCGACCCTGCAAGTAAGAATTGGCTATCTTAATTTGCTCGGCAACGGCTTCTTCAAAATGAGGTGTCTCAGGATATTTTTTGAGAAGGTAAGTATAAGCTTTGAAAGCACCATTATAATCCCCTTTTTTTACAAGGAGTTGAGCAGTTTGAAATTGAGCATCTGCAGCATCTTTTGAAAAGGGATGATTTTTGACAATGAGCTGATATTGATGAATAGCCGAATCTAACTGATTGGAAGCTACCAGTTCTTCTGCAATGGAAGCCTCTGAATTCGATGAGGTATCTTCTGCCGCAGACGCTCCTAAAAGGAAACTAGAAAGCAGCACAGAAAGAAGCAGTAATAAGGATATCCTAGGGAAAAAAATCATGAAATTTTACAACTCAAAAAAAAGAGAGGCTTCAGGTTGCCTCAGGTAAGCACTTTTTGGAAGTTTCATTTTTACTAAGTTCTTCCAGCTTCTTCCCAAATAATTTTATGAAATGGGGTCAGGGCAAGGAAGAGTCTTCAGCAACTATTGGAATGTGCAATGGCAGAGGTAGCTCATTGGTGAAGAACAATTTTTTTAAATTATCATATTTTAAACTTAAAAGAAAGTTTGAAAAGTAATGGGAAATAGTGATCGCTGGCCTATCAACGTACCTATAAAAAACAACTGAGACCAAGATAGAGATGAGCGAGTAGAGGAAAAAATTTAGTAAAAGAGCTAGAGAGGTGTGGGGTAAAAAAAGATAGAAGGCACAGGAGAGAGAGCAGAGGATGAGAAAATGGAGTAGATAGAGTCCATAGGAGATCCTTCCTAAAAATTGAAAAATTGGAGCCTCAAAGATTTTTTTGCCATATCCTTTAACAATAGGAGCTACTAATAAGACAGCTCCAATGGTCGTATAAAAATCTTTTTTCCTAAATACTCCCACAAGCGGAAGAAAGTCATAATATCTATTTTCAAATTGAAAAGCCCCAAAATAAAAGTGCAATAAGAATAACATAGGGAACCCATTTTTTGGAAATAGTAACGGCATGCAAGAGCGACCCAATCATGATTGCAAAGAGAAAAAGTAAAACAGGCCATACCACGTAATCCATCCGCATTTTTATTAATACCGCTCTTTTTGGTAACATCGAAAGTTGAGAATAACCTAGATTCATCAACCCTTGCGACCTCCATGTTAGAATTGGCATGAAATATCCAGGTTAAAAAAACAGTAGCCTTTTTCAGTAAAATCGGAGGTCTCATACCTGCTCTTGGACACCATAGATCCAACTTTGTTCAAATTAACAAAAAAAAGCTTGCCTCTTTCGCCAAAGAACTTAATGGTTATCGGCACTTTTATTTTAGATGTTTTCTCATCATCTAATGCAAAAAAATTATTAAGGGCAGTTAGCTCAGGGGTAGAGCGGCTCGTTTACACCGAGTTGGTCGGGGGTTCAAATCCCTCACTGCCCACGTTTTTTCTGGCGAGGTAGCCAAGTGGTAAGGCTGGGCTCTGCAAAAGCCCCATTCGTCGGTTCGATTCCGACCCTCGCCTCCAACTCTCCTGGTAATGGGGCAATAAGCTCCGAGAATCTTGATGTTGATCCAGATGGAGGAGTGTATGGCTATATCACTAGCACCACGCATCCATCAGCCGTTTCATCCTTCACTGCTTGTAGAGCTTTGTTGGCTTCTTCCAGGGGAAAACATGTCACTTGTGGGCGTATTGGAATGGTGGTTGCGAGTGTTAAAAAATCACGGGCATCGTGGCGGGTCATGTTAGCCACACTTCGAATTTGTCGCTCACCCCAGAGTAGAGTGTCGTAGTCAAAAGAAGGCATCGAGTCGAGATGAATGGCATTAATGGCAACAATTCCTCCCTTACGAAGAGAGGAGAGAGCGCTAAGAACTACCTCTCCACTGGGAGCAAAGGTAACAGCACGATCTAAGATGACAGGAGGTTTCTCTTTTTCAGAACCTACCCACGTGACTCCAAGGGCAAGAGCATGTTTGCGGTGTTTTTCTCCACGTGTTGAAACGTAGATTTCACAATTCCAGGATTGAAGCAGAGGAACCATCAAACTTGCAGAGGCCCCAAAACCAAAAAGTCCAACACGATCTCCTGGCATCACTTCGGCAACCTGAAGGCTTCTAAAGCCGATAATACCTGCACAAAGAAGCGGCGCTGCAGAAACAGGATCCATCTCTTTTTCTAAAGGAATCACAAAATCATTTCTCACCAATGCATATTCGGCATATCCCCCATCAAGACTATAACCAGTGAAGGTGGGGTTATCACAAAGATTTTCCATCTGATGACGACAATAAAAACAACTCCCATCGACCCCTCCCATCCAAGAAACACCCACACGCGACCCGAGTGGAAATTCTTGAGTAGCCCCTTCTATAATCTCCCCTACAATTTGATGTCCAAGAATGAGCGGCTTGTGAAGCAGTGGTAAATCCCCCTCCACAATATGAAGATCAGTGCGGCAGACACCACATGCCAAAACACGCAGCAAAAAATATCCCTCTTTCCAAATAGGTGCAGGAACTTCTTCTATTGAGAGATACTCTTCACCCGAGGCCGTAGGTCCTTTAAATAAGGCAGCTTTCATAACTCTAAAATCGTATGCGACGTAGTCGAAGAGAGTTGGCAATAACAGAAAGAGAACTCAGACTCATAGCAGCGGCAGCGAGCATGGGGCTTAGCAGGAGGCCAAATAAAGGATAGAAAATTCCAGCTGCAATCGGAATACAAAGGATATTATAAGCGAAAGCAAAAAAAAGATTTTCTTTAATAACCTTCAAGATCTCACGACTAATTTTTATCGAAGAGACAATCCCTTCTAAAGAGGGGTTCAAAAGGATGATTCCTGCCGTTTCCTTTGCAATATCGGAGCCTAACCCCATCGCTATTGATGTTTCTGCTACAGCAAGTGCCGGGGCATCATTGATCCCATCACCCACCATAGCCGCATGAAACCCCTCCCTCTTCCAGGATGTGAAATGATCAGCTTTTGCCGATGGAGAAAGTTCCGCATAAAATCTAGTAATACCGAGCTCCCTAGCCACAGCCTCTGCTGTGCTTGTAGCATCGCCGGTAAGCATCACTGTCCGCACACCCAGAGCACTCAATTTTTGGATAACAGTTTTAGCTGAGTCTCGAATAGTATCTCGAAAAATAAAGGCACCAGCAGGAATTCCCCCGACAGCTATGGCCACGAGCCCTTCACCAGGCTTTAGAGAAATCAAGTTCCATTGTTCGGGTGGCATACCACGGCCCTTAAGAAACTGAGGTGTTCCTAGCAGGAGCTCTTTTTCATCAACAACGGCACTTATCCCACCTCCAGGGAAAGCTTTAAAAGAAGATGATTTCAAAATTGGAATTCCTTGATCTTGTGCATGGAGCAAAAGGGCTCTAGCAAGGGGATGTTCGCTTCCTTGTTCTGCTCCAGAGGCAAGTGCTAATAGATTTTTTTCTACAAAAGGATCGATTGTATGAATCGAGACTAGCTTGGGTTTTCCCTCGGTCAATGTGCCTGTCTTATCTAGAGCCAATAGATTTGTTGATGCCAGATTCTGAAGGGCAGAAGCAGAGCGAACGAGAATTCCGCATTGAGCTGCCTTGCCAATACCGACCATTAACGCCATCGGAGTGGCCAATCCCAAAGCACAGGGACAGGCAATCATAATCACTGCAACAGCAGCGTTCAGTGCATGAAAAAAATGGGGAGCAGGCCCTGCCATCATCCAGATTGCAAAGGTGAGGATGCTGATACCCATCACTATTGGAACAAAAAGAGCTGCCACACGATCCGATATTTGTTGGATGGGAGCCTGACTGCGCTGAGCTTGTGCTACCAAACTAATAATCTGTGAGAGAGCTGTATTAGTACCTGCATGGGAAACCTCAACCACAAGGCTACCTGAGGCATTGATCGTTCCAGCAGAAACGGGAGATCCATGGGATTTCTCTACAGGGAGTGCTTCTCCGGTTAACATCGACTCATCGATGGAGCTCTCTCCCTCAGAAACTATGCCATCTGCTGGAATTTTGCTTCCAGGTAGAACCCTCAGATAATCCCCTACCTTTATTTCGGAAATAGGAATTTGATGATCTAACTCCCCCTCTTTTCCGACAATCAGAGCCATAGGGGGAGTGAGATCAAGTAGTTCACGAAGGGCTGATCCAGCCTTAGCTCGCCCTCTGGACTCAAGCCATTGACCCATGAGTACCAGAACCATCATCACCGTGGCTGCCTCGAAATAATAATCCTCTACAGGTGAACCTGCAGTGAAGAAACAACCTAAAAAGAGCATTGTAATACTGTAAAGAAAAGCAACACCCGTCCCAAGAGTGATCAAGGAAAACATATTTAGAGAAGCGCTTTTAAAGGAACGAAACCCCTTTCTCCATACCTCACAGCCACACCAGAAAATAACAGGAATTGAGAGAAGGCACTCGACTCCCCCTGCCATCCTTCCATGAAGCAAGGTGAGTCCGACCATAGGTCCCATAGCAAGAATAAGAACCGGAATTCCAAAAAGCAGTGAAATCCAAAATTGTTTTTTTAGAAGTGCAGATTCCGATTTCTCCTCACTGGGAATAACTGATTCGAGGCTCATCCCACACTTGGGGCAATCACCCATGCTCTCCTGGAGTATTTCGGTGTGCATGGGGCAGGTATAAAGAGAACTCATTGTCAAAAAAATTCAAATTAGCAACAGAGAATTTCATCATGAAGTGACATGAGGTGCTATGCAAAGTTTATTAGTATAAGGAGGGGTAACCCGAAGCATTTAGAATCTCCCAATCTTTGTGATCCAAAAACTGATGTAATCTCACCCTATCTCTTAAAACCTCTAGAATGATTGCTCCTGTTTGCACCTGATCTAGCACGGTGATCCCAGATCCATAAAGGCTCGATTCCAGCTCTTGAAATGAGGGACTGGAATGATGTTTTTTAAAAGGATCATTTCCCAAAATCACACAACGTGGTGCTACTGCTTTTATAAAGTCTTCCTCCATTTTTTTCTCCATCGATGGAAAAAGAAGAATTGTCGCATGTAATTTCTCAAGTGAGCTATGTTCTAGCAGCCAGGTTTGAAGAGAAATCGAGGAATTAGGAATCCACAAAAGGCTTGCTTTGCCTAATTGAAACTTTAGGACAAGAGCAGAATCAGAAGAGCCAACAGGTGGATACAAAACTTCTGCAGAGCAGCTCGGAGAAAAATTCAGCTGATCCCCCTCACGAAGAACTGTTAACTGCATACCTGATTCGCCGAGCTTTCTTAAAAAATGTTTGAACACAAAAGAATTTCCTTTTTCCTCAGAGGAGAAAAAAGAGGAGGGTTGAATCTCCTCTAAGAGGGGCACGAGACCGCCTATGGTGGCAGCTCTCTTTTCAGTAATCACGATTCCTTGAAGAGCTGATATTCCATTTTCTGCAAAAAAGGGAAGGAGGCAATGAGCTGCCTTGTTAGCATTTCCAGTATTGATCATCCATGCATTGCCCTCCACTTGGAGCATCGCAGCTTGTGCAACAGGAAAATCAAAAATAGTAAGTTTTGGAGAGCGATTCATTGAAAAGCCAACTGAAAACGAAGTCAGAGGAAGCAGGCTGCATCCATGAACGACCATCAAGAGAATTTTGGCACAGAGCCAATTGCTATTATTAAAAACAGGTGCCACCCATGGAAAGAAGGGCGCAACAAGAACTGCTAAAACTGCAAGAGCAAGAATTAAAAAGGCTATTGGAACAGCAATCACATTGGCCACCAAGGAAGAAAAAGAAAGAAGATGAAAATAAAAAAGTGTTGGAAGTAAAGAACCGATCCATGCGGCAGCAGAAACAGCCACAAGCTGAGTAAAGTGATGACACAAGTCATAGCGCCATTTCTGAAATGGGGTGATTATTCTTTTTGGAAGGAAAGGATCATGCTTGTAGAGCGGATGAAGTATTTTTTGAAATGGAGTTGCTAAAAAAAGAATAGAGAAGACCACGCAGAAGGAAAATTGCCACCCTATGGAAAAAAGAAGATTTGTTTGCGATAGGAGCAGACAAAAAGCTGCTGCTGCAAGGCTATTGATCATCTGGGGTCGTCGAGATACAAGAAAACCAATGAGAAAGAGGGAGCTCATGAAAGCCGCTCTAAGACTTCCAATTCGAAAGCCAGTGATGGCTACATAAAAAAAAAGAAGCGGAATCGTCACAAGAACAGCAGACCAACGTGGCAGCCGAAGCATTTTTAAAAAAAACCAAATAATGACCGCAAGCATCCCAACATGGAGTCCACTCACAGCAAAAAGATGCATTGTTCCAGTTAGTTTAAAATCATCTATGAAATCAACAATTTCCTCTTCTTGAGAGCCAAGAGCAATAGCCTTAATAAGCTTCATCGCAGTAGAATCATCCGTGATCCCAAGAGTGATCCATTCTCCTATCTTTTGGCGACACTCCAGAGCCATCCTCATGAGTTGATGGAGCTCCCCAGAGGAAAGAATACGACCTGGATCTGAGGGATCCATTCTAAGTTCAGTGAAGACTTCTTTGCGAGCTAGCCACGTTTTGGCATCAAACTCCCCTGGATTTCGTGGGCCTTGAGGGGAGATTGCCTGGGCTCTCAACGATACTCTCTCTCCATATAGCAGAGGAGGTCCCTCCCAATGAACAAACATCGTCACTGGGAGAGTTAGCTCGGATATTCTATCTGTTTGGAGAAAAAATGAACTGTAATGATTTGAAGAGACCTTTACCTCACTAGCCACCCTCCCCTCTACAGCAATATCATCACCTCTTTTTTCTAAAAGAGAAGCAACCTGATATGCTGGAGATTCCTTCCATTGCCATGCATGAAGAGTTGCAAAGCAGAGTGCAATAAAGAGAAAGAAGAGACCCTGCTCTATGATGCAGGAAAGGGGGTTTTTCCAAATGAAAAATAAAAGAACTCCTCCTAAGAGAAGACTCCCCAAAAAAATCCCCCAGCTTGGAAAAGAAAAAATCTCCTCTGTAAGAATCCCTACAATCGCTGCTAAGACGAGCCCTAGAAAAGGGAAACGCCTGTTCTTTAGTGAAAAAAAATCACTAAAACGAGAACAGGGCAGTAATGGCCATTTCATTCGATATAAGGGACGCCGCTCTTCGCCGCCTCAGTAGAGACCTGGAGAATATCAAAAACCGTGTCGCAAACTCGCTGAGTCGGATGAAGAGCAAGGAGTCAAGACCGAATATTTCATACTGATCGTGACGAGGAGGCCGCGAAAGCTGATGGGGCAAGGCGAGCGATGAAGTCTGACGACGGCTGTGTGTGTACACACTGCCCGAGGAAGACTTCGAGCTCAACGCAGCATCCATCTGACTTCCCGGCTTCCGCAGGTGATCAGTATGAAATATTCGGGCTAAGAGCAGAGCCGAGGAGTGTATAGTTAATACACGACGAGGCGAGCACCGCAGCGACGCCGCTCTTCGCCGCCTCAGTAGAGTTTGCGACACGGTTTTTTTAATTGAAAGAAAATGGGGAGTAACACGACTCCTCATACACCGAATCATACCAGTCATCAACAATCGGTTCATTGTAAAAGAACGGCTGCTTATCCTGATTTAACATGGAGTTAGCCCGTATATATTTTGGAACTTTGAAACCCGAGGAGGCTGTTTTATTATTTCCATAAAAACCTTGAGTCTCGGTTAAATAATTAACTAACTCTCGTGAAGCTCCCATAGCGCGCAGGTGGTGAAGTTGCACATAGGTAAAATGATAAACAGCTTCGGTACTTCGCAAATATCCCACAATGACATAGGTAGGAACTTTGCTTTTCACTAGGTTCATGATATCGTCATAGTCTAAGTGCTGACCATGATTGATTTTATTACGTGTTACGGGGTAGACATCATGAGCGCTTACGATCGAGGTTACTTGAGGATCGACTGTCGGTCCATTGGCGCAACCGGCAATCAAAGTAAGAATTAATCCAGTAAGCATTAAAACAGCAGTCACTGTGAGCAGAGATATTGTACTCTTCATTTGAAAAGAGCTATCCGGTTATCCCCTTTCAAGCAACCTAAATTCAATTTTGAGAATTATTTTCTCTCAAAAACCTACCTTACAATCCCTCGTTTGCTATGGGAGATAAAGTCGATTAAGGCTAGCACTAAAAGGGATTGTTGGTATTTTTCGTGAAGAACCTCGAGAGCTTGAGCAGTATTGAGTGATCCACGATAGATGATTTTATAGGCCTCACGTAGATCACGAATCTCTGAAGAGCTCATTCCATGGCGTTCTAAGCCGATTTGATTAATACCGCGCACCTCTGCTGGGTTTCCATCAGCAATCATGAAGCTTGGAACATCCTGAACAATTTTGGTGCATCCTCCAATGATGGCATGTTGACCAACACGACAAAATTGATGGACTGCACTCAGACCTCCAAGCACAACATTATCCTCGACACTCACATGCCCAGCAAGTGTTCCATTGTTAGAAAAAATCACATGATTTCCAACCACACAGTCATGAGCAATGTGGGCATATGCTAAAAAATTCCCATGGCTTCCAATAACTGTCTTTCCATGAGGAGCGGTAGCACGATTCACAGTGACACATTCTCGGAAGCAATTGTGATGACCAATTTCTAAAAAGGTCGGCTCCTCGGCGTATTTAAGATCTTGAGTCTGCTGTCCAATCGAAGAGAAAGGATAAAATTCATTGTGAGCACCGATTGTTGTCGATCCTGCAATGGTAACATGATTATGGAGTGTGCAATGTTCTCCTATAACCACCCCAGATCCGATCACACAGTAAGGCCCAACACGAGTTCCAGAGCCGATCTTGGCACTTGAATCAATAATAGCTGTGGAATGAATGGAGGACATAATTTATCGATTGACCAATCCAAAGAGGAGCTTGGCCTCAGAGACGATAGTCCCATTAACAATGCACTGACAGGTTGCCGAGCCCATATTTTTTCGAGCACGCGTGAGCTCTGCATGAATGAAAAGAGTATCTCCAGGCACTACCGGTTTTCTAAACTTCACTTCATCAGCACTCATGAAGTAACCAATCTTTCCAGCATTTTCAGTCTTTCGCATCATGATAATACTCGCAACTTGTGCCATCGCCTCTACTTGAAGAACCCCTGGCATGACAGGATGTCCTGGAAAATGTCCTTGGAAATAAGGTTCATTGATCGTCACATTTTTAACACCGATTGCTTTCATCAATCCATCAAACTCCACAATACGATCTACCATTAAAAAGGGATAACGGTGTGGAAGGACCTTCATCACTTCATCAATATCTAATACCGGTAACGATGACGTCATAGGATGAGGTGCCATCGCCAAAAGTTCTGAATGACTCTTAGTAATAAGCCGGGCTAGTTCGGTATTGGGTCCATGCCCTGGTCGTATCGCAACAACATGCCCTTGTAAAGGACGTCCTACGAGTGCCAGATCACCAATGATATCGAGAATTTTGTGCCTGACAAATTCGTCTGCAAAACGAAGAGGTTCCTTGCTTAAGACTGAATCGCCTCGTACGACCAAGGCATTCTCGATACTTCCCCCCTTGATGAGGCCTTTATCCATGAGCTCTTTGACCTCTTCATAAAAAACAAAGGTCCTAGCTGGAGCAATCTCCTTTTCATAAATTTCAGGGGTAATCTCAAGCGACAAATATTGTGTAAAGCGTCCTTGAGGTCCAACCTGAGTGCAGGAAATTCGAAATCCAGAGCCAGGAAAAAGAGTCATGATCGATCCGGTCTTAGACTCTAGATGAATAGGCTCGTTGACATCAAAAAGAGTTCGTTCCTCCTTCTGTTCTACGATGCCAGCACGTTTAATAAGATCAACATAGGGTAACGCACTTCCATCCCCAATAGGTGGCTCATTTGCATTCATTTCAATGAGAACATTGTCAACCCTCATCCCTGCAAGAGCTGATAGCACATGCTCCACCGTATGAATTTTTGCATTTCCTTCGACTAAGGTAGTAGCTCGCTCTACGGTTTTGACATGCTCGGCCTTAGCCTCGATCATGGGTTCATCAGGTAAATCGATACGCCTGAATTTATAACCATGACCAGTAGGAGCTGGATGCAGGGTTAAGGTAACATGACCTCCTGTATGCAAAGTACCACCGGTAAGACAAACTGATTGGGCGAGTGTGCGCTGTTTTTCCATAGTAATTAAAAAAAGATCCGGTGATTCTCTTCCAATTCCAATGACTAATCAAGCAGACTTCCAGATTATTGCAGAAACCAAGGACCTTCTTATCATTAGCAAGCCCCCTTTTCTTCTCGTCCATCCCACCAAACCAGGAGGTCCTATCACCCTCTGGGATCGACTCAAGGAACTTCTGGCTTATGAAACAACCACAGGTGGACAAGTCTCACTCATCAATCGACTCGACCGGGAAACAAGCGGCCTCATGCTAGTAGCTAAAAATTATCAAGCAGCCCGCTCTTGTTCTATGGCCATGGAGCAGGGAAAAATTAAAAAAGAATATTTAGCCCTTGTGATCGGATTTCTAGAACAAGAAGAGCAAACCATCGATACTCCGATTCTACGCCTTAGTGAGGTGGCTCCCTCCAAAGTTTGGCTTCAACGTGCCACCCATCCTCTTGGAATTCCTGCAATAACTCGTCTGCGTGTTGAAAAGAAATTCATTCATCCCAAGTATGGCCCATTGACACTACTCCGCTGCTTTCCTATCACAGGACGCACTCATCAGATTCGTGTGCACCTTGCTTCTATCGGACATTCGGTCCTCGGTGACAAAATCTATGGCCCTTCCGAAGAATGCTACCTCGAATTTATTAAGACGGGTTGGACCGCAGCATTAGCACAAAAACTGTGGCTTCCACGTCATGCACTCCATTCAACAGCACTCGAGATTTTTTATGATGGAGTTGAGTATCGCTGGGAAGACTCCTTACCAGCTGACCTAGCCCGGATATGCGGGCTAGACGATCAATCAAAGAGCGTTGGCCCCTCCTCCACTACCTGCTTTCTAGAGGCTCTTCTCTGAGGCATCCAATGGGAGGCTAACTGAGGACGGCCTTCGGCATTGAGTTCTGCTTTCTCAAGATTAACAAGAATTTCTTGAGCTCGTTCGATGACCCAATGTGGTAAACCTGCAAGGCGAGCAACCGCAATACCATAACTTCGGTCAGCAGCCCCAGGAACAATCTTATGTAAAAAAACAATCTCTTCATTTCTTTCACGCACAGCAACATTGAGATTTTTAATTCCTGGGCGCGTTCGAGCAAGATCGGGAAGCTCGTGATAATGAGTGGCAAACATCGTACGAGCCTTGAGAAAATCATAGAGATACTCCGCAACACTCCAGGCCAGAGAGAGACCATCAAAGGTTGCTGTGCCACGTCCAATCTCATCGAGCAAGACAAGGCTTTTCCTTGTTGCATGGTGAAGAATTTTAGATGTTTCATTCATCTCCACCATAAAAGTCGATTGACCACGTGCAAGATCATCGCTAGCCCCCACACGAGTAAACAGTCGATCCACAATACCTAGATGCATTTTTTTAGCAGGCACATAGCTTCCCATTTGTGCCATGATGGTGAGAAGCGCGCACTGTTTTAAATAGGTCGATTTACCAGCCATATTTGGTCCCGTAATAATGGCCATACGATCTTCCTCTCCATCAAGAAGTGCATCGTTAGGAACAAACGTTTTTTCTCGCAGCTGCTGATCTATCACAGGATGACGCCCCTCAATAATCGAAAAAATGGTAGAAGTATCGATCTGAGGGCGCGTATATCCATAAAGTCGGGCGGTCTCTGCGAGAGAAGAAAATACATCGAGTGCCCCCGCAGCTGATGCTGTCTCTTGAATCTTAGAGACGGCATCAAGCAGAGCAGCCCTGAGCTCCTGAAAAAGAGCCAATTCCAAAGCCTTCGATCGTTCTTGAGCGCCAAGAATTTTCCCTTCCATCTCTTTGAGTTCCGGGGTGACAAAGCGCTCTCCATTAGCCGTTGTCTGTTTACGAATATAATCTGTAGGGACATGGGCTAAATTGGAACTCGTAACCTCAATAAAATAACCAAAAATGGCATTAAAACGAACTTTCAGAGACTTAATCCCAGTACGTTGAATCTCCTGCTCTTGAAGCGATGCAATCCACTTTTTTCCATCACTTGCACCTAAGCGAAGCTCGTCTAAGTCCCGATCAAATCCCTCACGAATCATCCCTCCTTCTTTAATAGTAGCTGGAGGCTCCTCAACAAGAGCAGAAACTAGTTTGTCATGAAGGGGAGCTAACGTATGAAGTTGATCAATGAGCTTTTGTAGTAGAGGTGCCTCCGATGTGACAGCAGCTACGAGTGAGGCTCCTATTTTTTTCAAATGTGGAATGCGCCCTAATGAAGAACTTAATGAAACTAAATCACGTGCGTTGGCACTATTTTGACTCAAGCGAGAAAGAGAACGCTCCATATCACGAATCCCAGAGAGTTCTTCCCGAAGATCCCCAAGCAACAATGGGTGATCTAACAAGAGAGCCAACACATCAAGTCGAGCAGTAATAGCAGCAGGCTCAGAGAGAGGACGCACCATCCACTCACGTAGCATTCGACTCCCCATCGGTGTCTTTGTCCGATCCAAGGCCCCTAGAAGGGTCATCCCGCGACCTGCGCGTGAATTCACGAGCTCTAAGTGAGACTGTGTTGTTGCATCAATGAGAAGATGATTGTGATGATGATACGGACGTAACGTCCGTAGATGGGAGACATCACGACGTAGTTTTCGAGTAAGGTAGTGAAGCAGTCCCCCTGCCGCTATTATACCCATGGGGACTTCATCAGCTCCGAAGCCATCAAGGGACTGAACTTTAAAATGGGAAGAGAGAAGCTCGTGTGCACTCGTAGGATCAAAAAGATAATCCTCCAATAATTCGAGCGAGGAGAGATCTTTTTTTATGAGAGGAAGAGCCTCCTCTATTTTTCTCGGAGCCACTACTTCTGCAGGAGAGACCCGAACTATCTCGTCTAAGAGTGCTTCATAATTCGAGAGTTCCGTAACAAAAAACTCTCCAGTACTCAAATCGATAAAGGCCAGCCCAAAAGAGAATATGGCTTCCTCATTCTTTTTTTTGGAATGAACATGAATAGCTGCCGTAAAATTATTCGTAGAGGACTCTAATCCTACATCCTCCAAGGTTCCTGGACTTAAGATTCGAGTGATTTGACGTTGTACGAGCTTTCCTGTTTGAACCTCTCCTACCTGCTCACAAAGTGCTACCCGCTTCCCTGCAGCGAGTAATTTTTCTAAATAAACCCGTGCTGAATGATAGGGAACACCGCACATCGGAGTCTCCCCTCGCTTGGTGAGAGCCACATTAAGAATGGGAGCAGCCTGTACTGCATCTTCTAGGAAAAGTTCATAAAAATCTCCAAGACGAAAAAGTAAAAATGTATCTGGAGGAAGATCACGTCGCAGTAAATGATACTGCTTCATCATTGGGGTTACAGTCTCAGACATAGGAATAAACTGAAGGTTAAGAAAACTTACAAAATTGAATAGAATCGAAGAGATAAAACAATGGGAAGATAAAGCATCCTAAAAATTCTAAAAAGAAATCACAGTTGACCGGCCCATTGCCATTTTTAGGTTGAACCCAGATCGATCCTACTCATCGTAAAGAGAAGGCTGCGTAGAAAAAAAGACTTTGTTTGAGCGAATTTTTATTTTTCTAAGAAGGCTGTCAACGGACTCGTTGGCAACGCATGGTCTGCTCTTGAGGGAAGTCCTGCTGCAACAGCTTCAAGGGCACTTTCCACTGCTAGGCAAAAAGCTCTTGCCATACGGATCGGATCTGCTGCTGCTGCAATAGCTGTGTTAACCAAAACAGCATCGACTCCAAGTTCGAAAGCCTCAGCAACATGGCTCGGAGCCCCTAAACCAGCATCGACAATAACTGGAACGATGGCCTGTGCCACAATGATTTCAATCATAGCACGAGTTTCCAGGCCTCGATTGGATCCAATAGGTGAACCAAGCGGCATAACGGCAGCAACTCCTACATCTTGTAATCGTTTGGCTAGAACAGGATCAGCATTGATATAGGGAAGAACAGTGAACCCCTCTTTCACCAAAATCTCGGTAGCACGCAAGGTCTCAATAGGATCGGGAAGTAAGTAGCGTGGATCGGGATGAATTTCCAACTTAACCCACGAAGGCAATCCAGCTGCAAGAGCTAATCGAGCGAGACGGATCGCTTCCTCTGCAGTGTTGGCACCACTTGTATTAGGGAGAATTAAATATTTTTCTTTATCTAAAAATTCGAGAATATTGGCAAACGGATCTTTTTTTCCGCTCAGATCAGCACGACGTAATGCCACAGTCACTATTTGAGCACCGCTGGCATCCAAAGCATCACGCATCACGTGAGAAGATGAAAATTTTCCCGTTCCTAAAAGAAGCCTTGAAGAAAAAGAACGACCAGCAATGATCACAGGAGCTCGAGGTTGTAGTAAGGACATGGTGATTTATGCTAACTTAGAACAAAAATAGATTCCATTAAGAAAAAATATTATCTCCATTCGATTCCTCATAAAGATACTATCTTTTAAAAAAATGGCCTATTCGTACTCACTCAATCTCTATTCATAGTATTTAAGATATTACGATGGATCTTTTTATTCCCACCAGTATCTCCTTTACTCAGGCCTGTTCAGAGCTCACCCATCTTGGAATTGGGGCCCATCAAGATGACCTCGAAATCATGGCCCTGCATGGAATTTTGGAGTGTTATAAAAATCCCATACAACATTTTGGAGGAATTATCTGCACCCATGGCAGTGGTAGCCCGCGTTCAGGAACTTATGCTTCCTACAGTGATCAAGAGATGGCCCATACCCGCAAAAAAGAACAACATCATGCTGCACGCTTAGGTGGTTATCACTTTGTAACCCAACTTGATTTTTCTTCCTCACTCCTACAAGACCCCTGTAGCCACGATCTCGTTGATGCCCTTTACGAAATACTCAAGCAACTCCACCCTCAGGTGATTTATACCCACCATCCTCTTGATAAACACCCTACCCATCGTGCTGTCTGCCGCGGGGTGATTGAGGCTCTCAGACGTTTACCAGCAACACAGCATCCAAAAAAGTTATTAGGAGGTGAGGTCTGGCGCAGTCTTGATTGGCTCAATGATGACGATAAAATCTCACTTGATGTCAGTGCTCATCCTCAGCTTACAGAAAAATTGATTTCTCTTTTTGATTCTCAGATTGCTGGAGGGAAACATTATGACCTCGGTACGCTTGGGAGATATAGAGCTAATGCCACCTTTACTGATCCTCATCGGGTCGATCTTGCAACTCATATTGCCTATGCTCTTGATCTGAGACCCCTTTTAGAAAACCCACAACTCTCCCTCCAGGAATTTGCACTCGGTTTTGTCCGTCATTTCCATGAGCAAATTAAAAAAGAACTCTGCTAATCCGGATATTTCATGAATCTCCCCTTCCTCTTACTCCTTACTGCTAGCACTCTTTTATCTGGAATTTTTCTTGGATGGTGGCTTCGTACGCGACGAGCAACCCAAGAACTTTTCGAGGCTATTGCTCCTTGGAAAAAACAAGTCGACGATCTTCTAGCATCTGCAGATCGCAAGCAACAGGAGCAGCTCCAACTTACGGAGATTATGACAGCTCAGTTTCGTAACCTTGCTACAGAAATCTTAGAAAAGAAAACAGAGCAGCTCACTCAAGAAAGCCAAGAGCAATTAACTCATGTTCTCTCACCTCTCAAAGAGAATCTCGAAATCTTTCGAAAACGTGTGGAGGAAATCCATGGAGCAAGTCTTCACCATCACGGAAGCCTTCAACAGCAATTACAACAACTTGCGGCTCTCAATCACCAACTCTCAACGGATGCTCAAAATTTAGCTTCGGCCCTGCAGGGAAAATCTCAACGACGTGGAGCTTGGGGAGAGCTCATTTTAGAACGTACCCTCGAGCTCTCAGGCTTAGAACGAGGGCGAGAATTTGAGCTGCAAGTCTCGACTTCCGAGCGTCTTCGTCCCGATGCAATTATTTATCTTCCAGAAGATCGAATTATTATCGTCGATTCCAAAGTCTCTCTTGTTGACTATGAACGCGCCTGTAATACGACCACGGAGAGCGATCGACAGCAAGCACTCGCACGTCACGCTGCAGCAGTTCGCACCCATATCAAATCTCTTTCTGAAAAAGGATACCCTACTCTTTTCGAGGGCAAAACACTTGAGATGACCTTGATGTTTCTTCCTATTGAACCTGCCTTTGGTGCTGCACTTACTGCCGATTCTCAGCTTTTTGAATTTGCCTTTGCTCATCGCATTATCCTAGTCACCCCGAGCACTCTCCTTGCAGCACTGCGAACAATCCATCATTTTTGGAAATTTGAAAAACAAACCCGAAACGTTTTAGAAATTGCGCGTTTAGGAGGTGTACTACATGATCGTTTTGTCGATTTTTTAAGTCATCTTCTCAACATACGAACTCAACTAGCTAAAACACTCAACGCTCAGGATGAAGCTATTGCACGTCTCTCATCGCAAAAAGGAAACCTCATCACTACCGCACAGCGCCTCCAAACCCTAGGAGCCAAAACAGAGAAAAAAATGCCTCAAGAAATCATCGATCAGGTAGCATTAGAAAAAGCCATCAAGGAGGAATAAAAATCATTTCCTAATGAACAAGTATCTTTTTGTACTCATCGCTCTCTTTTTTTCAAGCCTCCTAGCATGTCAAAAAAAATCGAGCTCACAGCCCTTACGTGTTGGCATGGACCTCTCTTTCCCTCCCTTTGAGATGATCGATGCTCAAGGAAATCCTGATGGTATCAGCGTTCAATTATCACAAGCACTAGGAGACGATCTCCATCGAAAAGTAGAGATAGAAAATATTCCTTTCGTGGGACTCATTCCTTCTCTTCAAACAAAAAAAATTGACCTGATTATTTCATCCATGACCGATACTCCAGAGCGTCGTCAAAGCATTGCTTTTTCTGATCCTTACTTAACACTCAGTATTGGAATTTTAACACATCAACAAAGCCCCATTCATCGTAGTAGTGACCTAAACCATCCAGGAATAAAAATTGCTGTGCGACAAGGAACCATTGGAGAGCAATGGGCAGAAAAAAACCTCACACAAGCAACCGTCATCATGTTTGATCAAGAGGCAACTGCTGTACTAGAAGTACTGGAGAATCGCGTTGATGGTTTCATTTATGATGTGGTTAGTATTTGGAAATTTTATAAAGCACATCCTGATCAAACAGTAGCACTCTTAAATCCACTCGAAGTGAGCTCATCTGCTATTGGAGTACGCCTTGAGGACCAAGAGCTACTTCAAAAGGTCAACCACTTTTTAAAAACTTTTCGAGAGCAGCAGGGATTTGAAAAGCTCGGAAATCAATACCTCCGTGAACAAAAAGAATATTTCGCCGAGCAAGGGATTCCGTTTTATCTATGAGGAGTTAGCCCGGATATTTCATACTGAAGTGTCATGAGGCGCCGTGCAAAGCTTATTAGTACAAGGCGGGCGAAGGATTGGGATGCCGGGCTGTATGTTTCATACTGCCCAAATCACAATTCGAGACTAACGCAGTAATGATGAGCTTTCCACAAGCCGTAATAGATTTAGTGTGAAATATGCGGGCTAGTCCGGATGTTTCGGAGTAACACTATTTTTCTTACGTTCTGCGAAACGCTCTAAAACCACAAAGAAAGAGGGAACCAAAACGACTGCCAAACAGGTTGAAGCTAGCATTCCTGAAGCAACAGCAATACCGAGTGATTTCCGAGCATTGGCACCTGCACCGGAGGCAAAGACAAGGGGCATCACTCCAACAATAAAGGTGATGGAGGTCATTAAAATCGGACGAAAGCGATTAATAGCAGCCATCGATGCAGCCTCGATGATTGCGTGGCCTGCAGCACGATACTCACGAGCCATTTCTACTACAAGAATGGCATTTTTCGCAGAGAGTGCAATAAGAAGGACAAGACCAATTTGGACGTAAATATTATTGGCTAATCCTATTCCTCCTAATGCTACGACTGTTCCAAGTAAGGCGAGAGGAACGGCTAAAATAACAGCAACAGGGGTAATCCAACTTTCATACTGACCTGCAAGAACCAAATAAACCAAAAGAAGAGCAAGCCCAAAAACAAGATAGGTGGAGGCTCCTGCAAGTTTTTCTTGATAGGACATCGCAGTCCAGGAGGTTTTAGCACCAGAAATCAATTCTTCATCAGCAATCTTTTGTAACTCTTCTAATGCTTGTCCTGAACTCGTTCCATGAGAGGGAACTCCAATAATAGATGCAGAGGGGTAAATATCGTAGAGCGTTATTGTCGAAGGTCCAAAGGAGTGATCAATTTTTACTAGTGAGCCAAGAGGCACCATGGAATTTGTCTGGCCACTTGTCTGACCATTTTTCTGACTGCTTGTCTGACCATGCACATAAAATTTCTTCATTGTATCTGGGTTGGCTCGAAAGCTTGTATCTGCTTGGGCAAAGACATCAAAGGTATGCCCGTATTGATTATACTGATTGACATAGGTCGAACCAAGGTAGGTTTGCAGAGAATTGAAAATATCACCAACACTCACCCCATAGGTAGCTGCCTCACGACGATCAATAGTAAGATGACGCTGCGGAATATTGGCCAAAAAGCTCGAGCTGACGTTTTCCAGCATTGGATCCTTGTTTGCTCGGGCTGTGATTTTTTCAACTGCCTTTTGTAATTTTTCATAATTAAAAGAATTATCAATAAGACTCACCTGCATTTGAAAACCTTCTGAAAAACCGAGACCCTGAATAGGTGGCGGAATAATCACCGTTGAACGGGCTTCAAGATGACTATCAGCAATTTTTTTTATATCCTCATAGACCATCTTAAGATCTCCTCGGGGGCCACGTTTTCCCCAATCTTTTAAAATAATATAAACAATACCATCATTAGAATCGAAGGGTGGAATTCCCCCCACAATGAGAGTGCTTTTGACAGCCTCACATTTACGTATCTCCTCTGCCATGGTCTTGACAACAGCTTTTGTTCTTCCTTGGGCGATCGCTTTAGGGAGATTTGAAATAACCATTAAGTACCCTTGATCCTCACTTGGAAGGAAACCAGTAGGGATTTTTGTAAAACCCCAGCCTGCAAGAGATGCTAGCAACAATCCAATAATTGTTACTTGCAGACTATGGCTCACTAAAAATCCAATAGCACGCTCATACCACTTTTCCAGAGGATGATAAATGGCATTAAAAGCTCGAAAAAAAACATTCAGCGTCGCCTTGGGATCTCTTTTTTTTAGCCAAAGTGCACATTGGGTTGGTTTGAGAGTCATGGCATTGATGGCGCTAATGAGAGCAGTACTTGCAATCACGAGTGCAAATTGACAGTACATTTGTCCAATCATCCCCGGCATGAAAGCTGCAGGAAGGAACACAGACATTAAGACAAGAGTAATTCCAATAATAGGACCAAAGAGACTATTCATGGCCTTAATTGCTGCATCGTGCGGTGTTACTCCTTTTTCGAGATGCTGCACCACCCCTTCAACAATCACAATGGCATCATCAACAACAATGCCAATAGAGAGGACGATGGCGAAGAGTGACATGGTATTAACAGTGAAGCCCAAAAGTGCCATCGCTCCAAAGGCACCAATAATAGTCACAGGAACAGTTGTTGCAGGAACAAGCGAGGCCCTCCAATCTTGTAAAAAAACGACAATGACAATAAGGACTAAAATTCCAGCTTCAAACAGTGTCATGTAAACTTCATTCACCGATTCCTTCACGATAATCGTAGAATCAAAAGGAATATCGTAAGCAAGATCTTTGGGGAAATCTTTTGCCAGCTCTTCCATTTTTTGCCTGACTCCCTTTGCTGTATTGATGGCGTTAGATCCTGGTAATTGGTAGATAGCAAGTCCACCAGCAGGCTTTCCATTAGCTTCAAAAAATTGGTTGTAGGCTTGAGAACCCAACTCAACACGAGCAACATCTTTGAGCCGTGTGATTTTCCCCCCACCGGAAGTACTAGATTTCACAATGATCTCTTCAAATTCAGAAACCTTGTTGAGCGATCCATTGGCGGTGATTGAAAGTTGAAAATCTTGGCCTTGTTCGGCAGGTGGGGATCCAAACTGGCCAGCTGCTAATTCAACATTTTGCTGGGTCAGTGCATTAATCACATCTTCAGGAACCAACGAGCGCTGCTGCATCAGGTCCGGATTAAGCCAGATGCGCATGGAATATTGCCCTATGCCAAGGACATTAATATTAGCAACGCCTGGAAGACGAATCAGTTCATTTTGCAAACTGATAGTGGCATAGTTATTAAGAAAGAGGGCATCATACTTTTCTGTGGGAGAGGTTATCGTGATAAGCTGCAATACCGAGGTGGAGGTTTTTTTTGTCACCACTCCTTGTGTTTGCACAGGGCTAGGAAGCTGAGCTAGAGCTGCAGAGACTCGATTCTCCACAAGAATTTGAGCCATGTCAGGATCCATTCCTATTTGAAATGTCACAGTCAAAATGTATGTTCCCGTGCTTGTTGAAGTTGAGGACATGTAGAGCATTCCTTGGACTCCATTGACCTGTTGTTCAATAGGAAGTGCTACTTTTTTTATCAACGTTTCTGCCGTAGCCCCCGGATAATAAGCAGTAACCTGAACTGTTGGTGGAGTAATCGGCGGATACTGGGTGATCGGCAAATTGATAATGGCTACGGTCCCCAATAGCATTGTTACAAGCGCTATAACGTTGGAGAGGACAGGTCTCTCAATAAAAAATTTCGAAAGCATGGTTTTTAAAAGCGTGACAAGAAATAATAGTTAACTCGAACATTTCATATTGAAGTGTCATGAAGCACCATGCAAAGCTTATTAGCGCATCTTGGACGAGCATTTTAAGGCTGGGCGAACGTAGTATCTACCCTTGCTTCGCGGCTTACGCAGGTGATCGGTATGAAATATGCGGGTTAAGTGTGTAAATAGTGAAAAAAAGTGTATCTTCATCGGTCTTTTCATTTTAAATTCTTACATTCATGATCTCCTCTGACGATTTTACTTATGCACTTGAAAACACCCGTGTCGTTGTTGAGCCGCGACATGCTATTGAAACGTTTGGTCATACGAGTTTTCAATTTCATCTTGTAACAGAACCGATGGACGAAGTTGGCACTGTACGCGTACGAGCTGGAAGGATTCATGCAGAACGCCCTCGCATCATGGCCCCTCAATACATGCATCAATTTCTGCTCGAGGGATTCGGAGAACAGGCTGAGGAGATGATAGAGCTTTTTCGAAAATATCCGGAGCACTTAAAAATATTGCGCTATGGTTTTGTTTTTAAAAAAACCGATATATCTGAACAATGCCTTAGGCAGCCTAAAGAGGATGTAATTAGTCGCCTCCAAGATGAAATCAGCAAGGGTGATGATCAAACCGCAACACTCATTGAAGGTATCGATGAAGCCTGGGAAGCATGTCTTATTAAATTCACCATGGATTTAATCCAGCGTTCGGCTGGTGAGAATGTAGGGGAGTGGAAAAAGAGAGGCTTTATTTAGAGCATGTTCCAAAATGCCTAAAATCAGGCATTGAGGCATCACTTCGGGGCTCCTTGCGCTGCATCAATTTTAGACACTTTTGTCCAAACCCTCTATTTTTACAACAGTGCTTTTTCCAATATTGTCTATTCCAAGGAACCATTGTATCGTTTCCTACTAAATTTTAGCTTCTTAAAACCTATGCGCTCTTCAAAAATACTTATTCTTCTTATCATTGGATTACTTGTCTTTGGCTCTGTAGGCATTTTTGGTTATGTGCTTTTTATCAAGCCATACACCAATCACACTGCTTTTAGTTTTTTCAAAAAAAGAACTTCCGGCACTTCAAAAGCCACTATCACCGATCCTTCTCAAGCTGGTTTTCAAGCAGCTGTTGAACTTCAAAATGCAGGAAAACTTCTAGAAGCCCAAGCAGCATGGCTCACGTGGCTTGCCAATTATCCCAATACACCA